>JAABUQ010001040.1_pt1 | contig 62513 bp, 53 predicted proteins | sample 5560001 | NCBI WGS metagenome assembly JAABUQ01 (sample SAMN10711888, study PRJNA513371) | rock metagenome | isolation source: Antarctica rocks | place: Antarctica: Victoria Land, Finger Mt nord | collected 2015-12-18
GGTTGTGGCACACTTGCTCCTGCGGGTTCATGCGGTTCCTCCTTGGTGGTGTCAGCTACCAACAAGAGTGCTGCAGAACCCGTTTCCTTTCAACTCCGCTGTCCACGCTTCATTGGGGTGCTACCCGACGCGCATCATGTATCGCCATGACGCATTCTTTACAGACTCAGCTACTGAGCGACCCTGGAACCAGTCCCGATCAAAGTGGCGCTCGCGGTTGAGTGCTTTTGCTGCTGCTGACCCAAACAAGAGCAACGCGGCAGCGATGGCTTCATAGCGACGTACACCGTGCGGACTGACGGCGGTAGCGAGCGACAGTGCCGCACCACCGGTGAGCAGGAGCAGATCGGTACGAACGAGTCGCACGTAGTTGCGCTGTCCGGCGCGAGATATCGTACTCGCAAAATGATGTAATGCCGGAAACTCAAGTTTTTCCTGAGCTACGGATACACTGAGCGGTAATGCCATCACACCCTCCGTCTTAACGTGATTTAGGAGCGGTCCAATTGCGACAAGATGTCCTGTAGGTTCTTAGTAAGAAGCTCGTTGAGGTGTTGTGCATCTTCATATCTATAAATCATATGTCCACGAACGTCATATAAAGCTTTGCTATCCTTATGGATAATTAGCATCGTCTTTTGTCCCACTCCCCATGCGTAACCGACTTCTAGGTAAACATTCCCGTTTGCCCCAGTAAGGTCGGCAATAACGAGAGAAGATGTTCTAATTTTCGTCGTAACATGCTCCATAATGTCTCCGAGAAATGGCACTGTACCGGCTCGCTCACACAGATATCCTATATTATTTATTGGCTCGCTAATTCCTTTGTAGAAAACGTCATCGAATGTCGGGGCAAATGGCATTGCAACGAACAAATGATTTTTCGGTGTCTTTGTGATCGTATTTTGGTTCGTACTCCTACGACCAACGGGCAAATGGTAAACCCCGGAAGGGGATGCAGTTACATTTGGGATGCTTGCAAGTTCTCGTTGCAGCGTTTCGCGCAGACGCTTCGCTATCCACTGGTCGCGTTCTACGATGGTTATTCGCTGTAATTCGCCAGGTGCTTCTCCGCTATTTAACGCTTCCATACAGCCCGCAACGAGAACTCTGATGCACTCCCTCTCATCCATACCAAAGCCCGGACCATGTATCGTCATCGCAATATGCTGCGTATCGGGAGCGCATTGAGCGAGAGTAGTAATTGCTTGCTTGCCAAAGCGCCTAATACTCTCATAGGTAAATTCACGGATTGAGGGAGTATTGATGAAAAGTACATGACGTGCAGCAACTGCCCCCAATCCAGATAGGTAGCTGGTATTACCAATTAACGGTTGCATTTCTTCCGCCATAACACCAGACTGATTGAGCTTGCTTGCAACATATTTGTCGAGACCATAAGGTTTTTGAGCATACTTGAGAGCGAGTACATCGGCTCTGATCGTTGTAGCATCTCCAGATACGAGGGCAAGTTCAACAGTCGTTTGCACATCTATCTCCTTCGCGCTCACATGTGTGTAAGTATTTTCGCATTCGCACACCCCAAGTTTAATTGCCGCACGCATCGTACGCGAACAGGTGCGTATATGTCCAGATAGGAGCCGGGGCACAAAAAACTGTCAGGTTTGGCAGGCGTTTCCATACTGTACAACCTTCTTGGTGCTGAGATGAAAACGCCACTGCATCTCGTATCAGGCGTAATATGCCCTTTGAAGACTACCGGAACCGTGATGGAGGCTGAAATGGCACGCACAATCCTCGATACTGACGCCGAGACGTTAATTGCCCGTCACGTTGCCCCGCACCCGGCGAATGTAGGACTCGATGAATATTGGCTCCTGCGTGCCGGGGTATCCGTGTGGGCAGTCATTGGTGCGCTTAAAGCAAATGATGACAACGCGGAAGCCGTTGCCCGCCTGTATTGTCTTACACCCGATGAACTGGATGCCGCCTGCGCTTTTTACGCGCGGCACCGCGCCGTGATTGATAACCGCCTTGCCCAGAACAGCGCGGCGTAAGCCAGTGTTAAGCCTCCATCACGCGCGTGAACAGATCGCGGATTTCGTCGTCGGTGAGTGCGAGCGCGCCATCACCGATAGATAGCTCGAACATGCTGATGCCGGGAACGTCCGTGGGGCGCAGGGTGCGGAAGAAGGCGACGCGCTCGGTCTGCATCAGGGTATACGCGGCGGCGGTGAGGTGGTCGGCGTCGCCTTCGAGGTAGACGTGCATCATATGCGTCTGGGGTGGGTCGGGGTTCACGCGGATGCCGGGGATGCGGGAAAGCACGGCGGCAATTTGCACCGCGCGTTCGTGGTACGTAGGGAAGCGGTCGAGGCGCAGGCGCAGGCTCTGGCGCGCGGAGAGCACGTACGGGGCGATGTGATAGAGCGTGCCGCCGTGCCGCTTTTGCCAGACGCGCGCCGACGCGATGAAGTCCGCCGATCCCGCAAGCGCGCTGCCGCTCATTGCGCCCAAGCCTTTGTAGAACGAGACGTACACCGAGTCGAAGGGCGCGGCGATCTCCGCGTACGACCGTCCGTAAAACGGCGTGGACTCCCACAGTCGTGCGCCGTCCATGTGCGTCGCCGCGCCGTGCGCGTGCGCCCATGCCGTTTGCGCAACGAGGTCGTCCCACGGGGGCAACTGCCCGCCGAGGTCGCGCTGCGGCAACTCCCACAGCACCGCCGCGATGGGGTCCGTGCTCCCTTCCAGATCGGCGAGGGTCATCAGGCGGTGCGCGTCACCCACGAGTTTCGCGTGCAGCCCGTGCAGCAGTTGATACGCCTTTTCCTCACGCCCCTCAACGTGGCACATTGGGTGAAAGGCAACGCTCCGCCGCCCGGTGCGGTCTGCCCAGATGCGCAAGGCGATCTGCTGTGTCATCGTGCCCGTGGGCAGAAAGACCGCCGCTTCCTTGCCGAGCAGCGCCGCGATCTCCCCTTCAAAGGCCGCGACCGTTTCCCCAACGCCGTACAGGTCCCAGTCGTCCGCCTCGTCCGTTGCGGCGGCGAGGGCGGCGAGCGTTTCCTTCGGCGAGTGCGGCGGGTGCCCCGGCAAAAAGCGCGTGCAGCCCGCAAGAATCGCCTTGCGCTCCGCCTCGGTCGGTAGCGTGAACGGGGTGGAAACAGTCGTTACCATCATGCGCCTCACTTTCGTAGTCCGTGCGGGAGGGGAGGATTGAACCGCCAAAACGCCAAGGACGCCAAGAAATACAAATCTTTTTTTGCATTCTTGGCGTCTTGGCGTCTTGGCGTTTCGATTCGGCGTTTCGATTCGTTAGTCCGCCACCCCGGCAGTGAGCCGCGCGGTTGCGGCGACGACGAGGGCGCGGAAGGGGGCGAGGTGTTCGGGGCGTTCCTCGAACATCGCTTCCGGGTGCCACTGCATGCCAAGCACGAACGGCTTGTCCGGGAGCGCAACGGATTCTACGAGGCCATCGGGCGTCGTGCCAGTGACGACGAGGCCCTGCCCAAGTTCCTTGATGCCCTGATGATGAAACGAGTTCGCGCCCACCTTCTCGGTGCCGTATACCTCCGCGAGCAGGCCGGACGCGGCGACGGGGTGCGCGGTGGCGTGGGGAATGGCGTGGCCCTCGGCGTCCTGCGGCTGCGCGTGGCCGTCCGCGCCCGGCATCTGGTCGGGGATGTCCTGCCAGAGCGTGCCGCCCTGATAGACATTCAACACCTGCACGCCTCGGCAGATCGCCAGCACGGGCAGGTCAACCGCGAAGGCCGCCGCGAGCAGGGCATCTTCCCAGGCGTCGCGGTCGTCACGGATGCCGTAGGTCTTCGGGTGCTGCGGGCCGGTGTCGCCGTACCGCTCCGGGCGGATATCGCCGCCGCCACTGAGCAGCAAGGCGTCAATCCGCGCCACGACCGCCGCCGCCGCTTCGGGCGCGGTAGGCGGGAGCACGACAGGGATGCCCCCGGCGGTCTCGACCGCTTTCGTGTACGTGTCCCGCATCGCGTACGAGGCGCGCGTGCCGAACGCACCCGTCTCCTCCGAGACCACGGACGGCGTGATACCGATGATCGGGCGATACTGCTGCATGGGTCATTCCTTTCGATCTCAAGTGGTGGTAATCGTCGTGTAACCATTCTTGCAAGGATAACGCGAGTGGCACGCAATGCGCAAAGGGTAAAGCGTGGCAACGAGGACTGGACGCGCTGCCACTCATGGCGCGTTTATCATCCCGCGTCTCGCGTTGCTCATTGCCCCTGACCCGGTATACTTATCCACAGTGTTCGTACGAACCTCATCGAAAGGGAACTGCCCGTGAGCATCCGCGCGCGTACTATTGCCGAACCCGTCACGCGGCTCATCGAGGAGTTGGGGCGGCTCCCCGGCATCGGCCCGAAGTCCGCTTCGCGCCTCGCCTACCATCTGCTAAAAGCGCCGAAGCAGCAGGCCGTCGCGCTCGCGGAGGCGGTGCTGGAAGTCAAGGAGAAAGTGCGCTTTTGCTCCGTCTGCTACAACCTCACGGAGCATGACCCCTGCGATGTCTGTAGCGACCCGACACGGGACCGTTCGATCATCTGCGTGGTGGAGGAACCGCTGGACCTCGTCGCGCTCGAACGCACGGGGCAGTATGCGGGTCAGTATCATGTCCTGCATGGCGCGCTCAATCCCATCGAGGGTGTTGGGCCGGACGAGTTGCGCGCGAAGGAGTTGTTCGTTCGCCTGCGCGACCCCGAAGTGAAGGAAGTCATCCTCGCCATGAACCCGAACACGAACGGCGAGGCGACGGCGATGTACCTGTTCCGCCAGCTTGCCCCCCTCGGCATCAAGGTGACACGGCCCGCAAGCGGCCTGCCCGTCGGTGGCGATCTCGAATACGCCGATCAGGTGACGCTCGGACGCGCCCTCACGGGGCGGCGCGAACTGTAAGGGACGGCGTTCCGGTGGTTCTTGTAAGTGATTGGGGTGCGGATGGATGCGCGGCGACGAGGGGAACTGATTGCACAATATGAGGCCGGGTATGATGCCGTGATTGCGGCGCTCGATGGCATGACCGACGCGGAGTGGGAGGCGCGCGAAGCGCCGGGTGAGTGGTCGCCCCGCGAGGTCGTGCATCACCTCGCCGATAGCGAGATGACGTCCGCGATCCGGTTGCGGCGGTTACTCGTCGAGGATGATCCCCTGATTCAGGGGTACGATGAGGCGGTGTTTGCCCAACGCCTGCATTACGACCGCCCGGTAGAAACGAGTTTGCGCGCCTTTGAAGGGGCACGTCGCTCGACCGCCGCCCTGTTCCCGTACCTCCGTGACGCGGATTGGCAGCGCGCGGGCACGCATTCGCAGAGCGGACGTTATACTGCCGCCGACTGGCTGGCGATTTACGCGGAGCACGCCTTTATCCACGCCGACCAGATTCGCCGCGCTCGCGCGACCGTGAAAACAACGGGAGGTGCATGACCATGTCCGCTACCGATCATTTCCCCCTGCCCGCCGGGTTGCCGGTACCGGAAGACGATGGCGCGGCAAATCATCTGCGTGGGATGCGGCTGCCATCGGTGCCGCTCCCCGCGACGGATGGGCGCACGATAGACCTCGCGGCCCTTCGCGGTACGGTGGTCGTCTATCTTTACCCACGCACGGGTGAACCGGGAAAGCCGCTCCCGGAGGGGTGGGACGCGATTCCCGGCGCGCGGGGCTGCACGCCGCAATCCTGTGCCTTTCGCGACCATTACGCCGATCTGCGCGCGCTCGGTGCGGATGTGTTCGGCCTGAGCACTCAGACCTCGACGTATCAAATGGAGGCCGCGACGCGCCTGCATCTGTCTTTCGCGCTTCTCAGCGATGCCGATCTGCGCTTCGCCACCGCGCTCCGGCTACCGACCTTTACCGTCGCGGGGATGACGCTTCTCAAACGGTTGACGATGGTTGTGGAGGATGGGGTGATCGCGCATGTGTTCTATCCTGTTTTTCCGCCCGACCGCAACGCGGGTGACGTACTCGCGTGGCTGCGCGAGAAACCGACACATTGAGCCATATGCGAGAGACGGCAACGCTCTGCCGATAATAGAACAGGGACAGACGATGATTAGCGTATTGTGATGCGTACGTACGCACACTGGCGGGATGCGCGGCGTTCTGGTATACTCCTGCCGTGGGAAACATATACCCAAGAGGGCAAAGCCGGATGACGAGCCTCTGGCGACGCAACGCATTGACCACACCCCCGCAACATAAACGCGGTATCGCTTCTCTTCGCCCCGCATATTGGGCGGATCTCCCATCATTGCGGCGTTTGCGGGGCGAAACGGCACGGCTTGATATGCCTGAAGGCGTGGTCATGGGGATGCGACCTGTGACTACTGCATTGTCGGGGATGGTGCCCTGGCGAGGCCTTGCATGGACGTTTGTGTATACCGTAGATGGGGCAGCGCGGGCATTCGTGCAGGCGCGTCCGCGTCGTGGTAGCCACACCTGGGACGTGCTGTACCTCGCGTATGGGCGCAAGGACCGCATCGGCTCATCGGAAGCACGCGATGAGATGTGGTCTGCCCTGCTTGATGCCGTGACCCGCACGGCGGGACGACGACAGGCCACACGGCTGTTTGCCCGTGTCCCGGATAACGCGGACGCGATGATTGCGTTGCGGGCTTCGGGGTACATGGCATACGGGCGCGAAATGCTTTATGTCACGTCCTTTCACAAAACGAAACCGGATGCCGATCACTCCGATGCTCCCCTCCGGCGCCAGAGTGGGGGCGATACGTGGGCGATTCACCAGCTATACACGCTGACCACGCCCAAAGCGCAGCAATTCGCGGAGGCACGCACAAGTAGCTACTGGGACCTGCCGGGACGCGGTAGCGCGCAGGCAGCGTACTGGATCGGCGAGCCTCATGAAATTACCGCGTATGCCCGTACCCTTTCCGGGGAACACACCCACCTGGTGGACGTGCTCTTCCGGCCCGAGGGGCACGGGTTGCTCGGATCATTCGTGCGGCGAATCCTCGCCGCGTTGCCCGCGGGGGAGGGCGATCTCGTGTACTGTCGTGTGTTAGGGTTTCAGGAGGAGCTTGCGGGAACGTTGGAATCCCTGGGTTTTTCGCTGTTGATGCGGCAATCGCTCCTGGTCAAGTACACGACGATCTCGGCGCGTGAGATGATGCCCGCTCCTGTGATGCTCCCGGCGCGCACCCGGGTGTCCGCACGGCGGCGTGTCCCCTCACTCGGCACGGTCATCACGTTTCCGGCCCGGTTGTGGCACCGGGTCACACGGCCACCCTGGCCGAGCCACACTGGAGACCGGTGGTAACGCCCCACGGGTCTTCGCGGTCTGTTCGCCCCCACGCCCGGCGCGGGCCCGCGCCGCACCGGGAAACCCAGCCACGCAGCGGGGAAAAGGTGCAAACATGCAAGAATCGTTCGTAGACGACACGCGCACCGTCACCGACCCTGTTCCCATGTCGCGCCGTTACGAGCATACCATCACCGATAACCTCGAAGACCTGCTTTCCGTACTTCCCCCGGCGATTGTCACGGCAGTAGATACTCTCGGCAACCGTGAAGCTCTGCTCGAAATCGTGCTCGATCTTGGGCGTCTGCCATCCGCGCGGTACGCGGGGGGCGACGAAGTTGACCTCGAACACACCGAAGTGACCCGTGCCGACCTCGCCTACGTTGCCGAGCGCATCGGGCGCTTCGGCGACGATAACCGCGCGGGCATCGAGCGCACGTTGCATCGCATCTCGGCGATTCGCAACCGCAAGCGGGAAATCGTCGGTCTCACCTGCCGCATCGGGCGCGCGGTGTACGGGACCGTGACGATCATTCAGGACCTCGTGGAATCCGGCGAGAGCGTGCTGATGCTCGGTCGCCCCGGCGTCGGCAAGACCACGATTCTGCGTGAGGGCGCGCGCGTGCTCTCGGATGACCTGCGCAAGCGCGTAGTGGTCGTGGATACCTCGAATGAGATCGCGGGTGACGGCGACATCCCCCATCCGTCTATCGGACGGGCGCGGCGGATGCAGGTGCCGACGCCTACCGCGCAGCATGGCGTGATGATCGAGGCGGTGGAAAACCACATGCCGGAAGTGATCGTGATTGACGAGATCGGCACGCAACTGGAAGCGGAAGCGGCGCGTACCATCGCCGAGCGCGGCGTGCAACTGATCGGCACGGCGCACGGGAACACGCTGGAAAACCTGATGCTCAACCCGACATTGTCTGATCTCATCGGCGGTATCCAGTCTGTCACGCTCTCAGATGAGGAGGCGCGTCGTCGCGGCACGCAAAAGAGCATTCTGGAGCGCAAAGCGCCGCCGACCTTCACGGTAATGGTCGAGTTGCGCAGCCGCGATGAGGTCGCAGTCTACATGGATGTTGCGGCGATGGTGGATGCCACCTTGCGCGGGCAGACCGTGGAGCCGGAAGTGCGTCATCGCCTGCCAGATGGCGGATACGAAATCATCTCGATGGCGGTGCAACCCGCCGCGACTATGAGCGCCGCGCCGCTCGTGCGGGGGCGCAATGAGCGGCCTGCCACGAATGGCCGTGACGGGCGCGACGGACGTGATGGTCGAGGCAACTGGAGCGACCGTTCCGACCGTGGGGATCGCCGTACACCATTGGTTTCCCCGCCCTTGCCGCTCTCCGACCGCGCGGGGGGGCGCAACACGGCGGCGAAAATGAACCCGGAGAGCGTGAGCGTGATGGAGCGGCTCACCGGCTTTGCGCCGTCTACCGGATTCACACCGCGACCCGCACCAGAATCAATGGGCACGTCCGCTCCCAGCCTCGTTCCCGTGCTTCGCCCGGAGCTTGCCCCGGAGCGCCTTACCCCGCTCGTGCATGAATTGCGCGACCCCGTGCGCCGAGGGCGGGGCACAGAGGAAAAGCCCTTGCGGGTCTACCCATTTGGCGTGAGCCGCAACCGTCTCGAAGACGCGATTCATAGCTTGCGCGTCGCGGCGGTGATCGTGCGCACCCTCAAGGAAGCGGACGCGGTGATGACGCTCAAGAACTACTACCGGCGACGCCCGCAGCCGCTCGTTGAGGCCGAGGTGAACGGCGTGCCGGTGTACGTGCTGCGCACGAATACCCAGCAGCAAATGGAGAGCGTGTTCGCCAATGTGTTCGAGCTTGATCGCCCAGTGCATGCCGAAGCGTTGGAGCGGCCCGTAGACCCGCAGCTCGATGCACTGGAAGAGACGGAAGTTGCCATCAACAACGTGCTGAACACCGCGCCGTCGGTGGAGTTGCGTCCGCAGTCATCGTACATCCGGCGATTGCAGCATCAGATGGCGGAACGCTACAATCTCCGCTCACGCAGCCGTGGGCAAGGGGCGGAGCGGCGCGTGGAAATCTATCGGGCGGAGTAGCGCAGTCGGTGATTGGTGCGTCGTGTCGCGGCATCAACTGAATGGGTGAGGAGATGTCTGACACGACGCGACCGATGACCGAAAGTAAACAACTGACCGCCCGGAGAGGTGTCTTTATCACCTTTGAGGGCGTCGAGGGATGCGGCAAGACCACCCAGACGCGGCTCCTTACCGACCGGCTGGCAGCGGCCGGTATCCGCACCCTGTTAACGCGAGAACCGGGAGGCGCGGCGATCAGTGAGCAGATCCGCGCCCTCGTACTCGACATGCGCAACGAGGGGATGGAGCCACTGGCGGAAGCGCTACTCTATGAAGCGGCGCGGGCGCAGTTTGTCGCACAGATCGTGCGGCCTGCACTGCTGGCAGAGACCGTGGTGATTTGTGACCGCTACACGGATTCCACGCTTGCTTATCAAGGGTACGGTCGTGGCCTGCACCCGGAGACCCTGGAAACCCTGAATACCATCGCCACCGCCGGCATTGCCCCGGATGCCACCGTTTTCGTGGATGTGCCCGTGTCGGTAGGGCTGGCGCGGCGGGCACGGGGTGGTGAGTGGAACCGGTTCGACGCGGCGGGGCAGGCGTTTCATCAACGGGTGTATGATGGCTATCACGCGCTTGCCGCGCGCAACGACGCAGGGCGTTGGCATGTGGTAGACGGTACGGCGGACGAGGAAGCAGTCGCGGCGGCAGTCTGGGAGGCACTTGCGTCTTTACTTGCGAAGAACAATCAGGTTATACATGCGATATGGGGGGAGGCATGAAGCTCATCTTTGCCGTGGTTCAGGGACGGGATGCGGACCGATTGCTCAGTGCGCTGACAAAGGGTGGCTTTCGCGCGACCCAGATCAACAGCGCGGGCGGTTTTCTGCGCGAGTCCAACGTGACGACACTCGTCGGTGTGGATGAAGCGCAGGTGCCGGAGTTGTATCGGATCATCCACGCGAACTGTTACACGCGCACGCAGTACATGAGTCCGCTCATGCCGGTAATGGAGCCGGGGGAGTTCTACATGCCTAGCCCAATTGAGGTGCAGGTGGGAGGCGCGGCGGTGTTCATGTTCAACGTCGTGCGGTACGAGCGGATTGTGGTAGACTAATGGCGGTTGTTTGAGTGCAACGTACTATTTGGGGTGTCGTTACGGTGAAAAATTGCCTACGGATGCGGGCCCGGATGGCGCGAGGGGAGTGAGGAAATGGACGGCATTCTCAACTTCGTCACTTCCGCCGCACGGTTGATCGTTGCGGTTGGGCTAGCGTACGTCGCTGCGCTCTGGTTCGCCCTGATCGTGTGGACGTATCGGGATATCGAGACTCGTTCGCGCAGCGTCGTCACGCAAATCTTTGCGACGTTGTTAGTCGTACTCTTTTTCGTACCGGGGGCGATCCTGTACTACGTGCTGCGCCCGCGCGAAACGCTCGATGAATCGTTTCAGCGCTCCCTTGAGGAAGAATATCTGCTGCAAGACCTCGAAGACCTGCCCCGGTGCCACAAGTGTCATCGCGGCATCGAATCCGACTGGATTGTCTGCCCATCCTGTCACACTGAGTTGCGACACGAGTGCCCGAACTGCGCGCATCTCGTGCGCGTGACCTGGGACATTTGCCCATACTGCGCGACCGAACTGGAACCGGCTTCCGCGCGGGAGGATGCGAACAGCAGCATCGGACGGCTCACGGCGATGATCCGCGACCGCTTCGGTGAGCATATCAATAGTGAGGGCAAGCCCGTTGAGCCAGGGTATCCGGCTGCCCTGCCTCTGCCTCAGGGGCCAGGCATCCAACCGCCTGTCTACGCGCAACCTATTCCGCTCCCGCAATATACACCGCAGCAGCAACAGCAAATCGCGATGTACAACGCCAATGGCAATGGCGGCAGTGGCAGTAATGGTGGTAACGGCGGCGCGAATGGTTCGGTGCCCGTGATGCCCGTCGTGCCTTTCTCATCTCCGGTCAGCTCTCCCACGCAGGCGACGCCGGTTGGGCAGGAAGCACACCCGAACGGGTTCAGCACCGCGCCACGCACTTCGAGTGACCCGTACAATAATGCCGATGTCCCGCTCGATTTCGAGAGTTTGCCACCCGTGCGTGTGGAAGCGCCGCACGGCAATGGCAATGGGAACGGCAACGGTGTCGCCGCGAACAACGGTGCGGGTAATGGCCTTACGAGCAACGGCGGCAATGGCAGGACGAATGGTCATTACGCGAATGGCCCCGCGCCGAACGGGCACATCGCTGCCGCCAACGGCTCAAATGGCTTTCATCCGAATGGGAATGGGCTGTCATCCAGCAATCCTCTCGATGCCACCGGTGGTGGGAGCGGCGTGCCGGGATTCGGCCCCATGCCACAACCCGTGCCCCCGCGTGAACTGGGGCCGCGCGTCGGTGAGTCGGTCGGCCCTCCTGCCGCTCCAATGCGCCGACCATAACTGTCGCAGGGGAGAAACCGCAAAGAGGGTGACGATACAGAAGTACCGTCGCCCTCTTTCTTTGTATCATCACATTTTATGCGTGTACGCGGCGCGAAGCCGTGCGGGCCGTTACCGCACCGGTGGTTGGGCCGGGGCGAAATCTTCGTCTTCCGCTTCCGGCGCGGTCGGCGTCTCCCCGTTGGTTGCCCGGTCATCTTCTCCCTGGGGGGTGAATGCACTGTTCTGATAGCCACGAACCGAAGCACCGTACGGGCGTGGGCCGTAGGCATTGATCGGGCGGGATATTGGCGGCCCCACTCCCGTGCTTTCCGGGCGCACGTACCCCTGACGCGGTGGCAAATCCGCCCGGGCAAACTGCGCGACATTCGCTTCGAGGTCAATGAACTGGTCGGCAATGTCCATCAGGTCGGTGGCGGCCTGCCGGGGCGTTGCCGCGACTTCGATCCGCAACCCCGCATTCTGCGCCGCATCCACGAGATTGACGAAGTCCCCGTCGCCACTGACCACAATCGCAACGTCAATATGCGGCGCCTGTGTGAGCAGGTCAATGGCAAGTTCCATGTCCAGATTCGCTTTGGTACTACCATCTTCAAACCGGCGCAAGGCTTTTGTTTTGACACGGAAACCATTGCGCTTTAGCCAGGTGATGAAGCTGTGGCTACTCTCGTCGTCCGGGTTGAAACCGAGGTAGGCGTAGGCGCGATGCAACCGCCGTCCCGCCGTCAGGAAATCGAGCAGGCGTGCGTAATCAATGCGGATACCCATATCCCGAGCCGCGAAATAAAGGTTGGACATGTCGAAGAATATGGCAATGCGGTCTGTTTCGTCGTGCCGTCGTACCGTGCGCATCAGGAAATCTCCCTTTCCATACCGTTTCCATTGAAGCAAATACCCATGAGACCCGGTAATTCAGTCCTGCCTTGAAAAAACGGCTACATGGCCTTTTCCGCAGGGCGAACGCAAATGAACGATCTGAATGTGCAGAGAGTGTATCATGAGTTTGTATGATCGCCATATGAGCGGTTGCGATCGCCGGTTAAACCCTTATACAGGTGGAATCACGCCACGCCAGCCGTTATCAAGCCCGTCATTCGTGACCGCGTAGAAGATGCGTATCTGCCCATCCGGTTCCCGCAGGGCAAGGTCATGTTGTGGAACGCCGTCCCGGATCACCGTGCGCCCGAACCCGCGTGCATCGTGCCAGGTTATTTTGTCTTCGGAGGGCAACCGGTCTTCCCGCGCGAGAATTGCCTGTCGTGATGGTCCACGCGCCGTTTTACGGGTCACTCCCCCCGTGATTTTGCCGGTCGTGAGGTCGCGTATGGTGTAATGCCGCCCCCCCGCGTGTTCTTCCGTGGCGAGAATCTCCACGCCGGTTGTCGGCAGGGCAATCTCCGAAGGAGTTGTCGGGCCGGGTAACGAGGGGGAATCACTTGCTGTGGGAGGTGCGAGGAGTGCCGCATCGCTCTCGGCATTTGCTGCTGGCGCCGCAGTCTCCGCTACCTCCCTTTCGTCGGTCGGGCCGATAATAGGAGGCATCTCATCATCCGTGGGTGGTGTGGGTATGGGGGCAGCCTTTCCCTTGCTGGGGGAGTGGCGTCGCCGCCGTGGTGCAGGTGTGACCGCCTCCGTTGCCGCAACCGGCTCGGCTTCCTCGCTCGTCGCCGCAGCGATGATGCCCGTTTCCGCCACCGAAGGCGCATTTAGTGGCGGAGCCGATGCGGTTTCTGGTATAGGTTCAAGGGTATACACGGGTAGCGCATTCGCCGGGCGAACCGTCGCGCGGTCGCGCGGTTCAGTCGCAGTGACCGCCACCTGCGCTATGGTCTCTGGGGCGGCAGTGACGCCTTCATCCGTCTCGGCACTCCGCGCACCCCGCGCGCGGCTTGGGCGCCGTCGTGGTGGACGGTGTGGCCCACGGGACTCCGCCTCGATAGCCTCGGTAATATCCGCAGCCTCGGTTCTGGTGGTCGTCGTCTCAGTAGTGTCACCGGCCTCCGTCTCACCGCCCGGTGCCGCCTCTTCCTGGGGGATTTCCACGGGATGTGACGTGCCAGGTACCGTTTCCACGAGCGTGTCTACCGAAGGTAGTGCCTCAACGCTCACCGGTAGTGCCGGTGGCAGCACGGGAGACGCGGACACGGGGTCCGGCACCGGTTGCGGAACGGGAGTGGCCGGGGCGGGAACCGGGTCTGGTGCGGGTGGAAGCGTTGCCTGCGCCGGTATCATCGGTGGCGCAACCGGCGCGATTGGCGCGATCAATGGTGCCGCCGCTCTGGCAGGTACGAGTGGCGTGGCAGCCGGGGAAGCGGGGGTGCGCAGATAGGGCTGGACGGGCTGAACGGGAGGGGGAGCAATACGGGGCGGCTCGCGACCGGCGGCGTTCCCGACGTCATTGACGCTTTCCTCATCGTCGAGGTCTGTAGTCGCAGGACGCGGCGCGGTCCAGAGACGTTCGCCGGTGGCGGCAGGCGCGGGGACGTTCCCCGGACGGGTAGACTCCTGCACGAGTTGCACAATCTCATCGCGCAAGGCAATCACGGTCTCGCCGTTCTGCCGCACGAAAACTTGCCCTGCTTCGGTCGCGTACGGTGTGTCCGGCCCTTTCGGGACGCGTACGACGATGATCGCCTTGCCCGTCACGGTTTCCACACCCACTGTTACATCGAGGCGAGGTACAATGCTACGCGCGACCGCGTCTCGCAGACCCCGTACCACTTCATCTATCAGCGGTACGCCGACGACCGGCGCGGTGGGGTTGCCGGAGAGACCGAGATAGATCGTGCCCCCCTGGGTGTTTGCAAAGGCGACGACATCCTTCAACATCGGGCGGTAGCCACTGCGGCGGCTGCGCGCCTGCTCGTGAAAGGCCTGGGTGATCGTGGGGCCGTTTTCCCGGGCCGCGAGTACGGGGTCGGTCGGGCGTTCCGGCGCCGGGTAATACGGGCGCTCACGCGTGAAGTCGTCCGAGGTGAATAACTGCCGTAGGGCAGCAAACGAGCGATCGGGCAGCATCAACTCCATCGCGCGGTCGCCGATACCGAGGTCGGTGTCCCGGCGCGCGCCTTCTCGCGTCAGGCGGTGGGCATTCGATCCCTGAATGAGGTGCATTTGTCGCGGGTAATCCGTGCGCGTGCCGTTGAAAAACGCCGCCGAACCGCGACGGGAACTGTCTTCCAGGTCCGTCACTTCAAGCGCGGCGATCAGGGGGGATTGCGTGTAGGCGATTCTGGTTTGTTCGCCGTAACGTGCGCCCTGCATGGCAACGCCATGCGCGATGTCCATATGCGCCGGGATCACGAGGCCACCGAACTCATCAATGATTTCGTATGCCGTGAGTACGTCCGCCGTATTTGCGACCTGCGCGCTTCCCGCGTCCATCTGCGCCTCGGTGAGGCCGAGCGCGAGAAGCAGGTGTTCGAGCCGCCGCACGCTCGTTTCCGGGGGGAAAATGCCGAGGATGTGGAAGCCATACGCGGCGGTAAACTCAATGCCGGGCAGCACGAGCATTCCATCGAGCAGACGACGGTACTCCGCGAGAATCTGCGCTTCGTCGGGCGTGAGGCGGTCGAGTTCTTCGAGCAGCATCAGGTCTTCGATCTCACGGCGCAGCGCCGTGATACCGCCGACCGTGTTGTGGTCGGTGAGCGCGATCATGTCCAGCCCGCGCGCGGCGGCGGTTTGCAGGATTTGCAGGTACGTCGCGTTCAGGTCTTGATAATCGGCGGAAAACGGCGTGTGAACATGCAAATCCGCGCGCACGGGGCGCAACTCCGGTTCGTTCCGCCGCTCGAATCCGTATCCGCGCCCGCCCCGGCCTCGTCGTGATCGCGCCATCGCGCCTCACACCCCCGCTGAACTCGTATGATCTCGCCGCGAAACCCATCAGGAAGCAACAAATACTTGCTACGTTGAAGTGTCGCATACCGGAGCGTTCCCGGCAAACCGGCTACGAATCCCGTTGTCCGGTGAATGCCCGCGTTTCTATAGGGGCATCTATCGGGCTATCTGCGGTAGAGTACGCGGCATGGGCGGCACATCGTTGTGGTGAGCGAGGGATGGGAGGGCCAGATATGGCGGAAACGGCGGAAGCGGCGGAAGCGGTGGACTTGACGGCCTTTATTCACCGCCTCGGCTCGAACAGCCCGACGCCGGGGGGCGGGGCGGCAGTGGCATATGCGGCGGCGCTCGGCGCGGCGGCAGTGGCAAAGGTCGTGGCAGTGAGCGTGGGCAAGCCAAAGTACGCCGCGCACGAGGACGAACTCCAGGCGCACGCTGCGCACCTGCACGCGCTGAGTGGGCGCTGCCTCACACTGGCGGCGGAGGACGAGGCGGCGTTCGCGGCCTTCATGTCCGCGTATCGCCTGCCGAAAGGCACCGATGAGGAGCGTGCGGCGCGTGCGGTGGCGATTGAGGCGGGCGCACGGGGGGCGGCGGGCGTGCCGCTACGCCTGATGGCGGCGTGTCGGGAAGTGCTCGACATCGCGGAGCGCGTGACGGTCATCGGCAACCCGTCCGCCCTCGGCGATTGTGGCGCGGGGGCGGCGCTCGCCGTCGCGGCGATGCGCACCTCCATGCTCAATGTCACGGCGAACGTCACCCTGATGAAAGACGCGGCGGAGGCGATGGGCTACCGTCAGCAGTTGCGCGAACTCTATACGAACATCGAGGAGCGCGAGTGGAAGCTGATCGCGGCGATCCGGCGTCGCCTGCTGGGTGAGGAGGATGCATGAGCGACCCAGTTACGACAACGACCGCGACAACGACCGCGAACGGTGCGTGCCTCCTGTCCGGCAAGCCGGTTGCGGCGGCGTTGAACGCGGAAACGCAAGCGCGCGTCGCGGTTTTCGTGGGCTTGTATGGGTACGCGCCCATCCTCGCCGCCGTTTCCGTGGGCGTGACGCCGGACGGAGCGCGATATATGGAAACGCTGCGCCGGAGTGCGATGGGCGTCGGACTCGCCTTTGAGCGGCGCGACCTCCCGGTAGAGACGACCGCCGAAGCGCTTGCAACACACCTGCGGGAGTTGAACGCAGCCGTACAGGTGGCGGGAATCCTCGTGGCAATGCCCCTGCCCGCGCACATCCCGGCATCGGTCGTGGAAGAAACGCTCGATGCGCGCAAGGACGTGGACGGCATCACGCCTGCGAGTGTGGGCCGGCTGACGCTCGGCCTCCCGGCATTCGCCCCCGCGACGCCCGCCGGGGGAATTGCTCTGCTCCGGCACTACGGCGTCGCACTTGCAGGGCGGCGGGCCGTCGTGGTCGGGCGGTCGGCGGTGGTTGGCAAGCCTTTTGCGCAATTGTTGCTGCACGCAAACGCGACCGTCACCATCGCGCACTCGCACACGCCCGATCTCGCCGCCGTGACGCGCGAGGCGGAACTACTCGCGGTCGCCGCCGGTCGGCCCGGCCTGATCACACCGGAGATGGTGCGTCCCGGCGCCACGGTCATAGACTTCGGCACGAACTACACCGCCGATGGGCTGCGCGGTGATGTAGCCCCGGCGGTCGCGGCAGTCGCGGCGGCAATGACGCCCGTGCCCGGTGGCACCGGCCCCGTAACGAACGCAGTGATTCTGCGCAATATGATGGTCGCGGCGGAGCGGGAAGCAGCGAATCACGAGTAGCACGTAATTACGTAAAGGGGGAGGGAAAGCATGAACGTGGTTCCATCGGACATTGACATCGCGCAGGCGGCGACCTTGCGCCCGATCACGGAGATCGCGGCCTCGCTCGGGCTGGGCGAAGACGACATCGAACTGTATGGTAAGCACAAGGCGAAGATTTCGCTCGACGTGCTCGAACGGATGCAAAATCGGCCACAGGGGAAGTACATTGTGGTTACGGCGATCACGCCCACGCCGCTCGGTGAAGGGAAAACGACGACCACCGTCGGTCTCGGCCAGGCACTGGCAAAGATCGGCAAGCGTGCGATCATCGCTATCCGGCAGCCGTCGCTCGGCCCCGTGTTCGGCATCAAGGGCGGCGCGGCGGGCGGTGGGTACTCGCAGATCGTGCCGATGGAAGACTTCAACCTCCACCTGACAGGCGACTTCCATGCCGTGACCGCCGCACACAACCTCGCCGCCGCCTTTCTCGACAACAGCATCTACCAGGGCAATCCGCTCGATATTGACCCGCTCGCGGTCGCATGGCGGCGCGTACTCGATATCAACGACCGCGTGCTGCGGCAGGCGATCGTGGGCCTGGGTGGCAAGGAGAACGGCAGCCCGCGTGAGACGGGTTTTGACATCACCTCCGCGAGTGAAGTGATGGCGATCCTTGCCCTAACGACCGGGTTGCGTGATCTGCGCGAGCGGTTGGGGCGCATCGTCATGGCGCAGAGCCGGGGCCGCGCGCCAGTGACGGCGGAGGATGTGCAGATCGCCGGGGCGATGGCGGTGCTGCTCAAGGACGCGATCCGCCCGAACCTGCTACAAACGCTGGAGAACACCCCCGCCATCGTTCACGCCGGGCCGTTCGGCAACATCGCGCATGGGTGCAGCAGCATTCTCGCGGACCAGATCGGCGTACGCCTCGCGGACTATATGGTGACGGAAGCGGGCTTCGGGGCGGACCTCGGCGCAGAAAAGTTCTTCAATATCAAGTGCCGTGCGAGTGGGCTGAAGCCCGATGCCGCCGTACTCGTTGCCACGGTGCGCGCCCTGAAAGCGCACAGCGGCAAGTACCGCGTGGTGGCGGGCAAGCCGCTCGATCCGGGATTGTCGCGCGAGGACCTACCCGCGCTGCGTGAAGGGCTGGCGAACCTCGAAAAGCAGATCGAGAATGTGCGGCTGCATGGCGTGCCCGTGGTCGTGGCGATCAACCATTTCCCCACGGACACGGAGGCCGAGGTCGCCCTGATCCGCGAGGTCGCACTGACGGCGGGCGCGGCGGAGTGCGCCGTCTCGCGCATCTGGGCGGAGGGTGGCGATGGCGGGCGCGAGATGGCGGAGGCCGTGGTGCGCGCGGCGGAACGCGGTAGCGACTTCCACTTCCTCTACCCGCTCGAGCTGCCCGTGAAGGAAAAAATCGCCACCATCGCCACGAAAATCTACGGCGCGGCGGGCGTCTCGTACAGCCCGGAAGCGGAGCGTAACATCCGCGATATCGAGCGGCAGGGCTACGGCGCGTTGCCGATCTGCGTGGCGAAAACGCACCTCTCGCTCTCGCACGACGCCGCGCTGAAGGGCAGGCCGACGGGCTTCACCGTGCCTGTGCGCGCCGTGCGCCTCTCAGCGGGGGCAGGCTTTCTCTACCCTCTCGTCGGCGATGTGCGCACCATGCCCGGCCTCGGCTCCGACCCCGCCGGTACCCGCGTGGATTTGGACGAAAACGGACGCGTCGTCGGCCTGTTTTAAAACCACCGCACTTCCGGCCCCCTACATGCCAAGGGGGCCGGTGCGAGAAAGACCACGTTGGGAACCCTTGCGGCCTGCCCCTCGTTCCCGCCATTGTCGGGAACCGATAATTGGCGATTCACAGCCAATTGCGGATATCGGCGCGCGTCAGTGCAGAATGTCCGCGACGGGGATGCGCAGGGCGGGCACGGTGAGGGAAGGCAACGCATCGCCTGACCGTGCTACCGTGGTCTGTTTGTAGGTTCTGCCGACCGGCTCGGTGTAGCGCGTCAGGGTACCGTCGGGGAGGTTCACGACCCAATATTCGGGGATGTGTGCGGCGGCGTACCGCGAGAGTTTGTCGCCCGTATCGTACGCGAGGGTGGAGTCGGAGACTTCGATTACGAGCAGGGCATCGGCGGCGCTGACGGCAGGGCTGTCCGGGCCGTGATCCACGATTACTGCGAGGTCGGGTTCCGGGACGTTGCCGCGATCGAGTTGCACGGGGTTTTGCACATGCACGAATAGGCCATCGGGGATCGTGCGTGCGAGCAGCAAGGTGAGTTGGTCAACGCAGCGCGCGTGTCGTCTGCCGATGGCGCTCATCGCGACAATCTCCCCGGCGATTAATTCCATGTGGCGATCTTCATCGAGAATGCCGAACTCCCCCAGCCGTTTGTACTGCGCAGCGGTGAAACGGTACGGGCGCGCAGTGTCACCTGCCGGTTGCACGACGAGTTCCCCATCAAGGAGCGCAACCGCATCGCCCGCATCGAAGATGCCGGTCTCCGCCATACGCGCGTATTCGGTCGGGGTGAAGCGCCAGCGGTGAACGGTGGTGACCATGCGGTTTCCTCCCTCGTTCCTACGGTAATGCGCACAGTATATAGGGGCAATGCGGTACAATTGCGCAATGAGATGCGCGTTCCCGGCACCTGATGTGCGGTGTCTCCCCGCACAACCAGGGAGCGGTTTCCGCGTACTACTACATGGTGGGACGTGAAATATCCTTGCCCGCCGCATTGTTATGATGAGAGATACGTGTCTATTTGTTCGCGCAACCGGAAACACGCTACTAAGGATGGTGCAGAATGGCCCACGAGGACGTGACGCCTCGGCCCCTGTTTCTCTCGAATGACCCGCGCAACACGAATAACGGGCGGCCCAACCCGCTCGATGACCCGAACAAGCGGGTGCCCCGCGTGCCCCGTGGGCCGTCAGACAACGACCCGAACGCGAAAGGGCCGCGCTTTCGCTTTCCCGGCTGGGTGGGCTGGATCGTGCTTGCCGCCCTGTTGATCTGGAACATCGTCGCGCTCACGAACCCCTTCACCCCGGCGCGGCCCGAAGTGACGTACTCGGACTTCGTGACGCAGGTGCAGCAAGGCAACGTCACCGAAGTGACGCTGACCGACCGCAGTGTGGCGGGCAAGTTCAAGAATCCCGTCACCGTTTCCCCGCAAGGCGACATCGCGCCACCCAACGCCACGGTCGCCCCCGCAACTCCCGCCTCGAACCCGCTCGCGGGTGGCGGTGGCGGCCAAGCGGTGGCCCGCAATGTCACGGATTTTCGCACCACGCTCCCCGTGGTCGAGAATGCGGAGTTGCTACCGCTCCTGCAACAAAAGGGCGTGAAGGTCAACGTCAAAGGCACAGACTCCGGTGGTTTTCTCGGCATCGCGCTGAATTTGCTGCTCAGTTTGCTGCCCATCGCGCTCTTTATCGGCCTCGCGGTCTATCTTGGGCGGCAGGTGTCGCGCGGACAGCAGGGCATTATGGGCTTCGGTCGCACGCAAGCCCGCCTGCATGACGCCGAACGGCCCCAGGTGACGTTCGGCGATGTTGCGGGTGAGGATGAGGCGAAGCAGGAGTTGACGGAAGTCGTGGACTTCCTCAAGAACCCCGGCAAGTACCACATGCTCGGCGCGCGGTTGCCGCGTGGCGTGCTGCTCGTCGGCCCCCCCGGCACCGGCAAGACGCTGCTGGCGAAGGCCGTGGCGGGGGAATCAGGCGTGCCGTTCTTCGCGGTGTCGGCCTCCGAGTTCGTGGAGATGTTTGTCGGCGTCGGCGCGTCCCGCGTGCGCGACCTCTTTAACAAGGCAAAGGCCGCCGCACCCGCCATTGTGTATGTAGACGAAATTGACGCCGTGGGGCGGCAGCGGTTCGCCGGTCTCGGCGGTGGGAACGACGAGCGCGAGCAGACGCTGAACCAGTTGCTCGTCGAGATGGACGGCTTCGACCCGAAGCAGGAGGTCGTGGTGCTTGCCTCCACGAACCGCCCGGACGTGCTCGACCCCGCGCTGTTACGTCCCGGCCGCTTTGACCGGCAGGTCACGGTGGGCCTGCCGGACCGCAAGGGCCGCGAAGCGATTTTGAAGATTCACAGCCGGGGCTTGCCCCTCGCGCCGGAAGTGGACCTCGGCAAAGTCGCGCAGAGTTGCCCCGGCTTCGCGGGCGCGGATCTCGCCAACCTCGTGAACGAAGCGGCGCTTCATGCCGCGCGCAACAACCGGCAACAGATTTTCGCCCGTGACTTCACCGAGGCGCTGGATAAGATCATCCTCGGCACGGCGCGCGGCATGATCCTCTCGGAGCATGACAAGGAAGTCGTGGCGTACCACGAGGCCGGGCACGCCGTTGCTGCGTACTACTCTCCCAGTACTGACCCGCTGACCAAGGTTTCCATCGTGCCGCGTGGTCGCGCGCTCGGCGTGACGATTCAGTCACCGGAGGAAGACCGCTTCAATTACCCGCGGGCGTACCTGCTTTCCCGGCTCGTGGTGATGTTTGGCGGGCGTGCCGCCGAGGAGTTGACCTTTAACGAGATCACCACGGGCGCGGAGAGCGACCTGAAAGAGGCGACGAGCCTTGCCCGCCGCATGGTCGGCCTCTGGGGCATGAGCAGCGAGATCGGCTCCCTGTACCTGGGTACGGGAGAGCAGGATGTGTTCCTGGGACGCGAACTGACGCGCGACCGCGACTACAGCGAGGACACGATTTCCGCCGCCGACCAGGCGGTGCGGGAACTGCTGGAGAACGCCCACAACACGGCGCGGCAACTGATGATGCAGCACCGCGTCGCGCTCGATTCCCTTTCGCACACCCTGCTTGAAGAAGAGACAATGGGGCAGGCGGAAATCTTCGCCATCTTCCGCAACGCGGATGGGGGCGCGGCGAACAACGGCTTCAGCGTCGAACCGGGTGAGCGGCCCGCGCCGATCCCGGAACCCGCCCTGACCGGCGCCATCCGTACCGATACCGATGTACCCGTCACCGCCGATAATGTCATGTTAGACGGCGAGGACTAAAACGCTCTCGGCGTGGATCGGCGCAGCTTTGTTGGCACCATAAGGAGATGAGCCACGGTCAGCCAGTCTGACCGTGGCTCATTTGCGTTCGACAGCGCGGCGATCGGAAAGGGCGCATGCATGAATGCGGCGAGAAGCTGCGCTATCACGTACATATCATCGGGGCAATGTGCGTAGTCCGATGATAACGAGAGCGATGCAGGCGATAAGGGCAATGCCGCTGATCGCCCCTGCCTGATAGACCAGTACCGGACGAAACTCGAAGCGGACATCGTGCGTGCCGGAAGTGAGATGCACCCCACGAAAGGCGCCGTCCACCTTCAGCACTGGTTGGCGCACGCCATCCACCGTTACTTGCCAATCCGACTGGTACGCATCAGTGAGGACGAGTACCCCTTCCGTTGGGGTTTCGGCCCGAAGATGCACACGGTTCGGCTCATATCGAGTGATCGTCGCGACCCCCGGACATCCCGCACTCATGTTTTCGACGCCCTCGTTACGGGCAGTGAGGGGGGACGGCCCTTCGACTGTCGCAAAGCTGCATGATATATATCCCGGCGCGGTCAGGTTTTGCCAGACCGCTTGCCGCGTGTCTGGCGTGCGCACATCCGCGACAATGAATGCGCGCGGCGCGGCGGTGGGGTTACGGTAAAGATACACGCCCTGAGCTGCCATCACGAGCGTTAAAGGCTTGCGGGTAAGGTCGAGTGGCGTGGCGGAAACGAAGTAATCCACCCCTGCAAGATCGAAAAGGGGCGATGTAGCATTGGTAAACACGATAATGTGCCCATTATACCTGAACGGTACCGGCTCGATTTGATCGAGGAACCCTTTGTAATCGGGCAGCACAAACTGTTGGTACGCTCCCATATCTGCCAGACCGAAAACTTCGAGCATGTTCGGGGCAAGGAGCACGATGCTATCTTTCGCGTTAATTGGCACAATGCGTGGAGGCACGATGCTGTCCGGCAAGCTATTGAAGACCTGCGGGCGGGGAAATACGCTTGCCTCCGGCACAGTGGCGGCGTTATACGGCAGGCTGAAGTGCGCGATATCTGCCACGATGAGCAGGGCAAAGCCGACTGCCGCGATTCTGCGCGCTGTCGGCTGACGTACCAGCCCCCCTGCAAGCAGCACACTCCCGGCAATCACGAGCAGCGTAACCCAGTGCAGGCTTTCTTGCGTCGGAGCGAGCGTTATCAGTGGGGTGGGATGAAAGCGTGTGAGCGCGATATGCAGGATCGCCCGCGCACTTACCGCGAACGTGCCGAGCACGACGAATGGCGCCCACCCACGCGGATACATGAAGAGCCGATCAAGGGTGAGGCCCGCAAGCATCGCACCGGCGAAGCACATCAGGTAACTGAGACGGGCTGCTTCGAGTGCATTGAAGCCGGGGAGAAAGGCGTAGAGATGGAGCGTCGGGCTACCGAACGTCACGCTCGTCGCAACGAGCAAGCTGCCCCAGAGAAACCAGATCGCCGTAGTGCGACGCCACAACGGCGCGGTGAAGGCGATCAGCGCCGGGAAAAAGCCCCAGTACACCATTGATTCGGGGTAGTTGCTCTTTGGCAACCACTCGGAGCCGAGCGCGGCCGGCGTGCCGAAGAAGTTGGGTGCGAAAAGGGTGAGTAGCCATTCGGGCGGGCTGGCGGCGGCTTGCACGAAATTGTAGGAATGAGACGTAAGCCGTGGGTCGGCGACGGCGAGCGCGAATTCCGGCAGAAACTGCACCGCGCCTACTCCAAAACCCAGAACAACGGTCGCTATCGCGCTCATAAGAATCGAGACATCGAGAAGTGAGCGGGCAAGGAACCGGCTTTTCCGGGTGCGGGCGGCATCCACGCTCATCCACAGTGCATAACAGGCAACGAACAGCAGATCATACAGGAGCCATTGCACGTCGTTGGCAAGAATGATCAGCCCCAGAACAATTCCTCCCGCGCCGATCCATAATACGCGTCGCCGTCCGCGCTGGAGCATGGTGAAGCAGACGAACAACCACGGGAGCCATGCTCCGCACGTCAAAACGTTCCCGTATTGCTGCCAGACGGTGAGCGTGCAGCCGCCCGCGAAGCACGCGGCAGCGACCACAGCGCCGAGTGGTCTGCCTCCCAGCACGCGCACCGCGACATACATACCGGTGGCGGCAATCAGGATGTGGAGCAACATCTCGTAATCGAGCGACCGCGCGGCGGTGAGATGGCTGAACAGGTGTGTGGTCGGGTAGAAAAGCGCCATGAGGGGGTCGGAAGCGGTGGGTTGCCCGGAAAGGAGGTAGGGGTTCCAGAGGGGGAACTGCCCCGCCGCAAAGGCCCGTTGCATGAACACCCGATTGGGGTACGTGACCAGCGTCACGTCCGAGAGAATCCAGTTGCGTACCGGCTGAGGTGCTATGGCGTTAAAGGGTTGGAACTGCGCGACCAAATCTTCGGGTACGGAAACGTTCGGCCCAAGCACCCGCGATCCAAGCAGGAGGGTCACGGCGACCACCGCGAGCGCACCGAGCAAATCCGATCCCCACTGCCTCGCGCGGGGCGGAAGCACGGTTGCCATTGTCCGACGCGCCACGATGCCTCCGCACACTATTTCCCCCTCGCTTGCCAATCCTGCCTCTCCCCTCGCATCAGTTGCGGCGCGGTTGCATCGCTGCTCACCGCCCCATAATGAGCGGGAGCGGCGCGACTATAGCACACACGATGGCAGGCGTAGCGACCACACTCCCCGCGCAGTCGCGCCGCGTATCGGGATAGTAACGACGTGCGCGGCGTCCGGGCGCTCGGTGAAAGTCGCGCGGCGCACGGTCGGCGTGTGGTAGGATGCCGCGATATGGCTTGCCGCATTGCCGCGCTCGGCGTTCCCGCCCCTCATCGTTTGCGGCCCGGAGCGCGACCGAAAGGGAGGAGACCGCATGGCATCGTCGAATTATCGCCCGTCGCCGATGGGGAGCCGGGGCTGGCTGGATGCGTACGGCAAGGGCAAAACGGTCTCTCGCGCCTTTCTCATGGGCGAGGGGTTTACGAGCCAGGACATGGATGGCCGGCCCGTGATCGGCATCTGCAACTCGTGGAGCGAACTGAACAACTGCAACTACCACCTGAAAGAGGTCGCGGAGGCCGTGAAGCGCGGCGTCTGGCAAGCGGGCGGGTTGCCGCTCGAATTCCCCGTGATCTCCCTCGGCGAGACATTCATGTACCCGACCACGATGATGTTTCGCAACCTGATGGCGATGGACGTGGAAGAGATGATCCGCGCCCAGCCGCTCGATGGCGTGGTCTGCCTCTCATCCTGCGACAAGACCACGCCCGCGATGCTAATGGGTCTCGCGTCCGCCGATCTCCCGGCGATCCTCGTCACGGGCGGGCCGTCGCTTCACGGGCGCTATCGCGGGCGCGATGTGGGTACGACCGATTACATGAAGATGGATGCCGAACTGCGCGCCGGTCTCGTTTCCGATGAAGAGATGATGGAGTTCGAGGGGGGATATAAGCGTAGCGTCGGGCACTGCGAAGTGATGGGCACCGCCTCGACGATGACCAGCCTCGCGGAAGCGATGGGCATGTGCCTCACCGGCTCGGCGAACATTCCCGCCGTAGACGCCCGCCGCTACCGTACGGCGGAAGACGCGGGGCGGCAGATCGTCGCGCTGGCGAAGCGTGGCCTCCGCCCGTCAGACATCATCACGCGCGAATCGCTGGAAAATGCCATCCGAGTCTCGATGGCGATTGGTGGCAGCACGAACATGGTCATTCACCTCGTCGCGCTCGCGGGGCGGCTTGGGATTGACCTGCCCCTCACGCTCTTTGACGAGATCAGCCGCACCACGCCGTGGATCGTCAACGTCAAGCCGTCGGGCGAGTACATGATGAATGAGATGTTCGAGGCCGGGGGCGTGCCCGCCGTGATGAAAGAGCTTGAGCCGCTCCTGCACGGTGGCTGCCTGACCGTGACGGGCAAGACAATCACGGAAAACCTCGCCAATGCCACACGCTCCCTCGACCACGACGTGATCCGCCCCGTGGACAGCCCGCTCGGCCCCGAAGGCGGCACGGCGATCCTTTTTGGCAATCTCGCGCCGTATGGCTGTGTCATCAAGCAGACCGCCGCTTCGGCAAATCTGCTCGTGCATCGCGGCCCCGCCGTGTGCTTCGACTCAAACGACGCACTGTATACCGCCCTGCACGACGAGAGCTACGAACTCGACCCGAACGCGGTAATTATTCAGCGGTATCAGGGGCCGCTCGGCTATCCGGGAATGCCGGAAACGGGTGGCGGCATCGCCGTGCCGATCAAGCTCATTCGGCAGGGCATCCGTGACATTGTGCGCATCACGGACGCGCGCATGAGTGGCACCGCCTTCGGTACCACGGTGCTGCACATTTCGCCGGAAGCGGCGGCGGGCGGCCCACTCGCCGCCGTGCGCGATGGCGATCTCATTGATCTGAACGTCCACGAGCGCACGCTGAATGTGCTCATCTCGGACGAAGAGATGCAGTCTCGCCTGCGCGAGTGGCGCAGCCCCGTGCCCGACCGCGCCCGTGGCTACCACTGGTTGTACCTCAATCATGTGCTGCAAGCGCACGAGGGCTGCGACTTCGACTTCGCCCGCGCGACGGGGAAATTGCGCAACGGTGTCGCGGACGATGGCCTCACGCCAACGGAGCGCGTCACCGAGGAGCGGGCGGCGGACTGACCGCGCCGGATTGTCATGGGAAAGCGCGTAGACGTATATTGGATGACAAGGAGCGAGACGAATGGTGTTACGAGCGGCAGTGATCGGCGCGGGCCGACGGGGCACGGCACATACGGAGGCGGTCGCGGACCTGGAAAACCTCGCGCAGGTCGTAGGCGTCGTAGATTTGGATGAAGCGCGCGCGCAAACGCTCGTGAGCAAGAGCGCGCCCCATGGCAAGGTATACACTGATGCGATGACGATGCTCAAGGAGGCGCAGCCGGAGATGGTGTACATCACCACACCGCCGCCACTGCACCGCGAGCAAGCCCTCGCGGCTATTGCAGCGGGCGCACATGTGGTGCTGGAAAAGCCGATTGCTCTCACCGTTGAAGAAGCGGACGTGATCGGTGAGGCGGCGGACAAGGCGGGGCGTATTGTGCATATCTGCCACCAGATGCGCTACAACCCCGGCGTATCGGAGATGCGAGACGTGCTCTCGGCGCAGCCCGTTGCCCTCACCCATATCTGGAACTACCGCATGGCGCCGGACATCCCCGGCAACTGGTCGCGTAGCTGGGGCGGCGGGCACGTCGTGGAGTGGGGCATCCACTACCTCGACCTGTGCCGCTACCTGATGGACACCGAGCCGGTCGAGGTATACGCCCGCTACACGGACAATGTGCTGCACGGTACGGCGAACTGGGACAACTGGGATGCCTACGCCCTCACGGTACAGTGGGCGAACGGCGCAGTCTGCGGCTATGCCAGCACCTATGCCCTGCACCCGCAGCTTGCGGGCACGAGTGGCCTCGCTATTGTCGCGGCAAACGGATTGGCGGAGTTCGGCTGGACCGGCGGCACATGGACAACGCCCGAAGGCGCGACCACGCGCGCGGGCAAACCGGGTGACGGCGAACGCGAGCTTTCCCGCGCCTTTCTCACCGCCGTCACCACAGGCAACAAATCAGGGATTCGCCAGAGTTACGCCGATGCAATGCGCACGCACCGGCTCGTGATGGCGGCGAACGAGTCCGCCGCGACTGGTGTGCCCGTGCGCCTCTGACGCTCTCGGTGGTTTTTGCGTCGCCCGTCCGGTTTTCCGCAGGCACAGTGGGCGATTTCTCCCACTGTACCCGTGCCCTTTCAAGAATCATTTCCCGTTTTATCGCAACGGTAACAACTTGCCGCTTGCGGTATGGCGTTTGTTATGGCAATATGCGTCCGGCAACTCGTGAAGGGAACGTTGAGAAGGAGCGAACATGCAGCGGCGTATCGGGATGCGTGCCGGAATCCTCGTACTCATTCTGGTACTGATCGGTGTTCACCTCGTTTCCGCCGCCACGACCTATAACGATCCGCAGGGCCGCTTTGCCTTCACCGTGCCGGATAGCTACATCCAGAGGTATCGTGCTGGTACGGACGCCTCGTTCCGCTCAGTGGACACGAAGACCTCATCTTTTGATGTCACTGTGGTCGCGCAAGCGCCTGACTCGATTCCCACTGCGGACACGATTGTCACAAACATGCTGGCCAGTTTGACTTCGCCCGCATATACAGTGGGAATCACGGGTGTTCAGTCAACGATCCTCGGTGGGCAACCCGCACGTCGGTTCGATTACTACACTGCGACCGCCGGCACGCCTGTGCGCACGCATACCCTTGAGTTTGTTGCCACCACGAGTAAGGCGGCCTACGTCCTCGCGCTCTCCGCGAATGAAGGCGATTATGACCAGTTGCTTGGCGATACCGCCATCGTGCTTGGCTCGTTCGCGTTCACGGGTACCGTGAGCGCCGGGGGAATCGGGAGTGTCGTCGCCGATGGCAGCGCGACTAGTGGCAGCGCGATTGTTCCTATGATCGGCTCCGGCTCACCGCAACCCGCCCGGACGCCGGGAGGCATTGCTTCAGGTGTCGTCAGCCCTGCCACAAACCTGGCCGCCTTTCCCGCAACTCCCACGATGACCGCGACCGCGAAAGCCACCCCGCCCCCGACTACCGGTGCGATGTCGGCAGCCAAAACCGCGACACCTGCCAGGACCCGCACGCCCGTCGGCTGAACGGACCCCTCACCGCCCTTGCCCGTAGTCACGCGGCAATCATTCCCAATGTGCGCGCTTCGCTTCGCCCGCAATGCGCGGTCTCGCGGGATGCGTCCTCAAACTCCCCGGCAAGCGGCACAGCCGCCGAACCCTTATGCAAAGATATGCTTATGCTTGTATTTCGCCCTTTGCTGTGTCATTCTCATCCTGCGGTGTAGGTGATGCTGATGAGACAAGGGGGGTAAGGGATGAAGCGTCGAATGATCTGGGTGTTGGCACCGGTTGTTCTTGCGATGTGCTGCCTGATACCGATGGTCCATGCGGCAAGCGTGTACACCGACCCGCAAGGCCAGTTTTCTCTCACGGTTCCCGATGCGTTCACCCAAGCATCGGATTCGGAGGCGCAATTCACCAGTGAATCCCCGGTGATTGCGCTGTTTAGTGTGATGGTACAACCCAACACTGACGGCCTTACCCTTGATCAGACTGCGGCACAACTCACCGCGCAATTACCGGACGTACTCAGTGCGCTGAGTGACGTCTTTGACGATGTGCAGGTGGTTCCTGATAACGCGCAACCGACGATGCTTGGTGGGCAACTCGCACGAAGCTTCACGCTTATTGCCACGGCGAGTGATTTGCGCCTGCGCTTCACCGTGATCTACACAATCGCGGGTGGCAATCTGTACGCCTTCGTCTATGGTGGTCTCGACGACGATTACCCCACCGTGCAACGCGAGATCGCGCCGGTGATTACGTCTTTCAAATTCGGCACGGCCCCCGCCACGAGTGGCACGCCAACCGCGACCGCCGGCGCCGCGCGCACATCCACGCCGCAACTGCCACCGACGGTGCGCCCGACCGTATCGCCTTTGCCGACTACACCCGCGACGCTCGCCCCTGCCACCGTCATAAGCGTGCCGACCCCACAAGCGATACCGACGCAACCGATAGCGACCGGGCCAACGGGCCTGCCGGAACCACCGTTCACGCCACGGCGGATCGGCAACGGGTAAGTGCCGCGCTCTGAGACGTATGGAAGGGGTGGCACCCGCCGCCCCTTCCCTGTGTGCCTGTGCGCCGCTGGTTTCTGGCACCGGAAGTGCGTTCGGAACCACCGACGGGAACGTGGCAAACATCTCGCCGCTCAAGAGAACGGAGACCATGCCCATGCGCAAGCTTGTAGTGCTCCCCATCGTGGTATTGCTTGTGGCCCTCAGCATGGTGCAAACGGCGTATGCGGCGGACACATACACCGACCCACAGGGGCAGATTTCGTTTACCCCGCCGGATGGGTACCAGCAATTTTCCGCGCAGGAAATCAACCAGATTGCACGACTAGCAGGTACCATCATTGGCGCACCGGGTCGTACGGCAGCCTTGAAAACTGCCATTATCACCGGCTACCGCGACCCGCTCACCATGGCCAACTTCATTGTGGCAGCTACGCCTCTTTCCACGCCTGACGTATCCTTGGACGATGTTGTTCAAGCCAACAGGGATCAACTCGCCAATATACGCCTGACCACCGTTACTCCTTCCGACATTCAAGACGCAATGATTGGGAATGAAGCGGCGCGCTCCTTCGAGTACACACTGATGGCTGGGAGCGTGAATGTACACGGTCGTCAGTATTACATTATTCACAACGATGCGCTGTATCTGATCACCCTGAGCGCACCTGAAGACAATGCGGATCAGGCTTTTGGTGACATGCAGGTCGTGCTGGACAGCTTCATGTTCCTTCAGTGAGGTTCAGCGGTCGCCTCCCACGCCGATTTCGTGTACGCTATGCGGCATGGAGTTGACAACCGAGAAGTGAGGAGCCGATGCAGCCTACGTCCGATGTGCGTCGCAAAGTCCGGATTGAAAAACAGAAGTATCCGGACGTGCGTTACTACAGCTACCGCAAATACCTCATCGCGCGCCATGACGACGAACTGATCCTCTACAATCCCCCCGGCCTGGCGATCACGAACCACCTGCTTGGCGGCGGTTTTTACCTGCCCACGCAGTCCGTGACCTGGTGCAGTACCGAGCGGTGGAACAACATCGGCGCGGTATACGAGTCCGACGGGCGCTTCCGTTTCTGGTACTGCGACATCGCCATGCCGTGCCATCTGGATGAAGATGAGAACGTCGTGACCTTTGTGGACCTCGATCTCGACCTGATTGCCTACAGCGACGGCACCTACCGCGTGGATGATGAAGACGAGTTCCTCGTACACCAGACGCAGTATGGTTATCCACCGGAGATCGTCGAGCGAGCGAGCGCCGAACTGCACGCCCTGATCGCCCGACATGCCGCGAAGCAGTACCCCTTCGATGGCGCGCTCGATGCCTATCTGCCGCCTACCAACGTAAAACCGCCAACCTGACGTTCGCGTTACAGGCGCGCGTAGTCAATCGGCGCGACATAGGCGCGGATGGGATGGAAACCGAGTACCTGGGGCCAGAACGTTCCTTCCGCACCCTCGATCAGCCCGACCGTGAGGTAGATGCGCCCGCAGGCGAAGCGGTTGTAGCACGCTTTCGCATCGAGCGCGAGGGTCAGGGTGCCCGCTTTTTTCAAGGCGTCGCGGGCAAAGGCGCGCAACTTCAGGTCGGGACATTCCAGCCCCGTTGGCCCGCCATACGCCTGCCCCCGATGGCGAAACGAGACGCCGACACGCACATCATCACCTTCGTACGCGAAGTGCAGGTGCTGGAACTGATCCGGGCGCAGCAGGGCGATAGAGCGTTGCCGCCCGCCGGGCTGGAAGTCTTTCGGGGTGAGCACGCGCTTGCCACCGGGGAGCAACGTATCGAGGTGGGGCACGGCGACTTCCGAGAGCGTACGTGAAAGCGCGCGCTCCTCGATCTCTCCCGTTCGCGTCGGCAGCGTGGCGAGATCGGGAATCATGTCTTCCACGAAGGGCAGTCGCGGGTGCGGCGTGACGGCGAGAAAGCGCACGGTGTCCAGCACGCGGGCGCGGTTGCCGTCCGCGAGGGCGAGCACGTCGAGAGGCAGCGCGTGCCCGCCTTCCGGCCCGACGAGCCGCACCCACGTCCCGGTCGTCTCGTCTACCCCCGCGACCTGTACCGCCGCGTCACCCCCGCGTGCGACGACAAGCAGGGTCACGGTACGCGGCCCTGTCAGCTTTTTCACCCGAACGGACAAACGCACCTCCGGCACTATCAGACATCCGGCACTCGCTCAGGGCGTATGCGTGCTGACAGTGAATCTTCCTAACCCCCAACCCCTTCCCTCGAAGGGAAGGGGAGCGTGCCTCCATCAGGGCGAGGCGTTGGAGGAACATCGAAGCATTGTAGTGAGTCACCCCTTCCCTTTGAGGGAAGATTTTATGGTTCCCTGTCAAGGGGGTGGGGCACGTTTTCTCCCATCTTCGTCGTCACCGGTTGCCGATGCACCCGCCCTGCCGCGTACCGCGTGCCGTGTGTCACTAACGACCAGCACGTCCGCGCCCGCTTGCGCGCCACCGCACACCACGCCCCCGTGCTCGACAACCCCTTCCCCCGCTCTCGTGCATATTGCCCCTTGAACGGGTTCTCCGCGTCCTTGCGCCGCAGGTTTGCCTGCGCACACAGGTACAACAACCGCCGCAACTCCGCATCCCCCTGATGCGCCAACGTCCGCCTGCCCCGGTGCTGCCCGCTGTCCCGTACCCGCACATCCAAGCCGATGTACGCCACGAACTGGTCAGGGTGGCCAAACGCCTTACTCGTCAGGCAGGCCGCCACCGCTGCTGCCGTCACCGGGCCGATCCCCGGCACCGCCCGCAACCGTGCCACCGCATCACTCTGCGCCGTCAGCGTCGCAAGCTCCCGGTCAATGGCGGCTTGCTCCTGCTGCAACGCCACAATCGCGGTGACCAGATGGGTCTGGGCATAGGGCAACGCTTGCTGCTGCTGGCGCAAGCGCGCCATACTCTCGCTGATCCCCTTGCGTGCCGCCAGCAATTGCTCGACTTTCGCCATCGTCTCGCTCGTTACGGGAAACGGTCGTCACACGGTGGCGAGACCATACAATGCCACCCCCCGGCTGTCCACGCGGTCGGTCTTGGCCCGGGGCGAGACGGCGGCGAGAAACGCCTTTGCCCGTTTCGGTTGCGCCCGCAGCACGTTGCGCCCGGCAGCGTGGGCGTGCGGGACGACGAGATCGCGGTACCGCCCCGTGGGTTCCACTCCCCACGCACACGGGGGGCGGTGCGCTGCACGAGCCGTGCGATGCCGGTCACGGTGTTCGGAACCGTGGTTTCCCAACAGACCTGCTGATCGTGTGGGTCAATCAAGGTACACACCAGCGTCGCCTTGCTGCCAGCGATGCCAAGCATGGCATTTCCCCTTCGGTGTGCCTGCGCTCCCTTGCGGACATCGACCGTCCGCAGGTGCGGCGGTGGGATTCCTCATCGGCGATGGGCACACACGCCACCGACTTCCCTGGGCCGTCCCCACTGGGTGGCAGGGGCTGGGTGGTGGTAGTGTATCGCCCCTCGCCGCCTTCTCTGCAACCATACAAGGGCTGGGGGTTAGGGCATTCGGGCCGGGAAGGTCAAGCAGGGTAAGCAGACACGGGCGGTGAGGGCGGTAACGGCATGGATCCATCAGTGAGCGGGCGGGAGCAGGTAGACATGGACGTAGTCGAAGCTCGCGTGAAAGCCCGCTCCACCCATTGCAACCAGGCCGATGCGGGCATTGCTACCGAGGGCATGTGTCCAGGTGCTGCCCTGCACCCAGTGCGTGCCGTCGCGGCTCGACCAGGCGGTATAGGTTTCACTACTCGCGTCGGTGCGCTTGACGATGCGCAGTGAGACCTGCGACGCCGCCGGCCCGACCACGGCATTGCCGACATGGGCGGCGCGGGGCGGCACCGGGTTGAGGCCCTTCGCAAAGACGATCTGGCGCGTGTCCTCGCGCGACAGATGCACCAGCTTGACGTAGTTACCGTCATCGCCGTAGATCACAAGACCGGCCTGCACGTCGTTCTGGCAACAGCCGTCTGTCGGCACATCGAGCCGCAGGCGCGTCTCCACGGTGTAATCGCCGGTCGGCGTCGGTTCGGCGAGTACACTCGCATTGTGGTTATCGAAGTTCCCGGCCTGCGTCGCGACGCGCAGCGCGCCACTTGTGAATTCGGCGATGTTTTTCGTCGGGGGGCGCACCCAGCGCCAATCGCCGAACGGAAATGCGTCGTTCCCCCCGCTGACATCGGCGGGCTGTGTGGAAAAGTCTACCGACAACGCGGGATCAGGGAAACCGGGAGTGTCTGCGGGGAAACTTGCCGCAGTTGCCGGACGCCGCGCGTCGCCCCGCTGCGTCACCGGCGCGGGCTGGGGCGTGTCGGAGGCGCCAAGCCCGCCACGAACGACCGGCCAGCCGTCGGCGCTATCCGGCCAATCGAGCGGGTCAAGGAGCGCGGGGCGCTTGGTCAGGGTCGAACCAGCGAAGTACGGGTCATCGCGGTCTACGGCATGGTAGAGAAACCATTCCTGACCTGCGTCGTCGGTGAAGACGCGGTTGTGCCCCGGCCCGATCCAGCGGTTGCCGTTCGCTTCCAGCACCGGCGTGCCGCCCACCTGGCCCGCCAGTAGCGACACGCCCTCACGGTCGGTATATGGTCCAAGCACGTTGCGCGAGCGCCCGACAAGCACGCTATAGCTCGATAGCATTCCGGTGCAACAGTCCCCCGCCGAGGCAAACAGGTAATAATACCCATCGTGTCGGACGACTGACACCCCTTCGTAGCGGTTCGCGACGGCAATCGGCACGTCGGTTGCCGGGTCGGTATGCAGGCCGTCGTCTGAGAGGCGGCGCGCGGAGATGCCGCCGACGAAGCTGCCATAGAACAGGTAGCGCTGCCCCGCGCTGTCGGTGGCGATGGCGGGGTCATAGACCCAGCGGCCGCCGAAGCGCACTCCGGTCGGCCCAGGCTGTGGCTCCACGACCGGCCCGCCGCTGTCCGTCCAGGGGCCGGTCGGGCTGAGGGCAGTGGCGACGCCAATCGCGCTGCCCCGACCGGGGGTCAGCGTGCCGTTCGTGGCGTAGTACAGGTAGTATTTGCCATTGAAAAACTGGATTTCCGGCGACCAGAGGCCCGCCCAGCCAATAATCCACGCGGCGCGCGCGCTGAACACATCGCCCACATGCGTCCAGTGGATGAGGTCACGCGAGCGCAGGATGGGGAGCAGGTGAAAGTCCAGCTTGCCGTCCGCCGCGCGGTCCGTGCTCGATAGCGGGTTGGTGGTGCAGTACAGGTACCAGAATGCGTCGCCCGCCTGCTGCCCCCGGATGATCGCGGGGTCCGGGCAACTCTCAAAGGCGTCGGTGGTCGTCGGCGCGAAGCGGAGCGGGTTCGTATACATCCCGACGGCGGCATCGCGGGGGGCCGGACTGGGAAGCGCAGGCGGGCGAATTGTATCCGCATGGATCACCCATACGGTGGCGACCAGCAAGACGGCGAGCGCGACGCGAACGGCAATGCGAAACGGGCCTGGCCCGGAACGGGGGTGACGACGGCGAGGATGTTCCATGCGGTTTGCTCCGTTTGCGCGCTGATGCGCGGCCTTTTCACAACTGGCACGATTGCCACGGTTGGCGCCCCTACCTGCATGGGGATTGTCCCCGTATCCGTGCCATTCCGCAAGGGTGCGGGCACCGTCAATCCTGTATGGCGGCGGTGTACAAGCCCTCGAAGGCATCGGTCGTGCGTGCCCAGGCGAGGCGAACCGTGACATCGGCACGCGCTGCCGTACCGAGAGCGGCGCGGCGGTCGGGGTCGCGTAACAGCAGTATGAGCGCCGCCGCGAGGGCGGGGGCGTCGCCTTCTGGCACGAGCAGGCCCGTATCGCCGTCATGCACCGCGAGCGAGACACCGGCAACGTCCGAGGCGATCACGGCACGGCCCGCCGCGAGGGCATCGAGCAGGGCGTTCGGCAGGCCGTCCACGTTGCCCCGGTGGTCATGCACCGAGGGCAGGAGGTAGACATCGCACGCCCCGACGAGCGCGGGAAAGCGGTCGCGGTCTATCCGTCCCGCGAACACGACGCGCGACGCGATGCCGCGCCGCGCCGCCTGCGCCCGCAATTCTCCTTCGAGCGGGCCATCACCGGCAATGGCGAGGCGCGCGTCCGGGAAATCCGCCGCGATCTGGGCGAATGCCGCCAGCGCGACCGCGAACCCTTTTTTATAGACGAGCCGACCGGAGCAGAGCACGAGCGGCGTTTCCGGTGGCAGGCCGAGCCAACCCCGCGCCGCCGCGCGAGTCGCCGCATCCGCCGGGTGGAACTGGTCGCCGTTGACGCCGTAGGGGATGACGCGCATGGTTACGGCGTCCGCACCCAGACGGATCGCCCGCGCCGCGAGATCGCCCGAACACGCCGAAACGGCAGCCGCCCGCCTGAATGCCCAGCCCGCCGCGCCCCCGACCGCGCGGAACCGCTCGGCGACGAACACGTCCGACCCGTGCAGGCTGATGACCAGCGGCACCCGCGCCCGCCATGCAGCGAGCGCCGCCGGTGGCCCGTTGGGAATCACCCAATGCGCGTGAACGATGTCGGCCCGCACGCGCCGCGCCACTGTGCCGACCGCACGGGTTGCCGAGGCAAGCGCGAACGGCGCGACTGCGACCGCCGCCCTGGTGAGCGAGACATCCCCCGCGAGCGACCCCGCGTACCCCCACGCCGCGCCCCACCGCGTGACGGGTGCGGCGGCAAAGGGGTGCAGATGCACGCCCCGCGCCATCGGCCCACGCCGCAGACGTGGGTGCGCGGGCAGCACGACATGCACCTCGTGCCCGCGCGCCGCCAGCCCCGCCGCGATCTCCTCAATAAAGGGCGCGGTCGCGTCCCCCTCATAGAGCGGATACGACGAAGTGAGCATCACGACGCGATACACGACGCTCCCCATCTCACGGTACGCAAGACTGGTTGGTTGCAGTTGTCTTTGTCCGCCATGCGCGTCACCCTCCCGGTAGCGCGCCGGGATTGACGCGGTAGATCAGGTAGGACGCGACACCACGGGCATCGGGGTTGTAGTGCCCATGCATGATGCCGGGTTGCTCGCGCCAGCTATAGAGCGGGCGGATGCCGTCGCGGATCGTGGCCTGATCGTTGATGTGGTCGAGTTCGAGCACGGTCACGTGGTACTGCCGCATCACGGCGTAGATTTCATCGGCGGTGCCCAGGGGGAGCATCACCGCGCGCCGCCCGCTGTGCCAACTGATCTCCCACGGGTTGCGCGTCATCACCACGGCATCCGGCGGCGTATTGTCCGCGATCCAGCGCGCGATCGCCACCGTCTCGTTGCCGCCCGTTTGCGTCTGCGCCTCCGCCACAATGCCCGCGAACCCCGGCGCGACCATACCGGCGATAAGCGCGAATGCGACGACCGGCCCCACGATGCGCCCCGCAACTCCGGCGCGGGCAATGAGTACGTCCGTGAGCCAGACGATGCCCGCCGCCGCATAGAGCAGCAGCCAGGGCACGAAGACGAGAAAGTACCGCGCCTCGTAGTGCCAGTACAGCAACACGAAGGCGGTATACGGCACGAACGCTCCCACGAGCAGCGCGCCAAAGCCGCGACGCCGTTCCGCGCCAATCACGATACCCACAAGGGCAAGCGCAAGTACCAGCCCCGAGACGAGCGCGCCGCCCGTCCACCCGGCCCCGAACCGCGCGATTTCCCGCCCCTGCACCGCGAGGAAATGATCGAGGCCGTAGCCCACCAACTCCCGTGGGTGGGGCAGGGCATTAGGGGCGAAGACGCGGTAAATGCCTTCGGTCGGTTGCTTCGGGTCGTACTTCAACACCCACACATCGAGCGTTTCCGTGGTGTGGAACGGCGCACCAAAGGCAACGAGGTTGCGCACTGCCCACGGGGCGTACACCAGCGCCGCAACCCCACCCGCCACGCACACGCTCCCCCACGGCACGCGCCGCCCCTGCCGCCACGCCATTAGCAACGCTGCCCCTGCCGCGCCCCCAATCAGCACCGCCCCACTCGGCTTCGCCAGCACCAGCAACCCCGCCGTCACCCCCACAAGCACATTCACGGGGATTAACCGCCAAGACCCGGAAATTGAACCGCCAATACTGCCCAGAGGGCACCCGCAAGACGCCAAGAAAACACGGAGAAATGGAATATATATAATTCTTTCTCTTTTCCCCTTGGCGTCTTGCGGGTGCCCTCTGGGCAGTATTGGCGGTTCATCCCATTCCCCCCATGCAGCGTAAAGCGCGACGGCAAAGCAGGCAAAGAGCAGCGTGAACACGAGGTCGTTTTCGGGCACGAGAGCGCCCGCGAAAAAGGGACGGCTGGCAGCGAGGGTGAGCGCGCCGAGCGCGCCGCCGCGCCGCCCCCACCGCCATGCGCCGAGGCCTGCGACGAGGGCGAGCAAGCCCGCCATCACCGCCACGTTGGGCAGTTTCGCGGCAACGGTGGAAACGCCGCCAAGCCGGAACGCGCCCGCCGTCATCCAGACGAGCAGCGGCGGCCATGTGTCGGCGGGGTGCGTGATCGTGGTGGGGTACGTGCGGTAGAACTGCGCTACGTAGTCTACCGTGTCGCCCTGCCCGCGCACGAGGTTGCGGGCACGCACGGCGGTGTCCGCGTAGTCCGCGTGGCCGATGAAATCCATGCGCGTCACGACCGCGAGCAGGCCGACGACGTATGCCGTCACCGTGACGGCGACGACGAACCGCGCCACTGCACGGTGGTCGAGCGCGGCCCACAGAGCGGTGAGCGGGTTGCGCATCGGCGCATCAGTACCTTCCGCCCAGCGGCGCACGCGCACCCGGCCCGCGCCGAGCCAGACGAATGCTCCCCGCCCACGCACGACCGCGCCCACGCCCAGCACGCCCCACGACGCCGGAACGAGCAGGGGCGGCACGAACAGGCGCGACTCCGGGGACGCCACGGCGAGGCACGCGATTGCTGCCGCGACGCCGCCACCGAGCCAGCCGCTGCCGCTCCAACCACCCTGCCGAGGCGGCCCGACGAGCGCGACCGCCGCTGCAAGCAACGCGAGCCGTGCTCCCCACGACCAGCCGCCGAGCGCGCCCGCCCGCCAATCTGTCGCCATTGGCTCAATACGCACGCGGGCCACCTGCACACCGAGAACGCGCGGGTCGCCCTCGACGGGGTAGCGCGCCGCTTGAAGGGTCACGGACAGGGCGTCGCCGCCCGGTGCGCGCGTGACGTTTGCGCTGGCAGGTAACCATGCCGCTCCGGTGGTCAGGGTGTCCACCGTTCCCCCGATCTCCACCGTGTAAGGAACGCCGGTGGTCAGGGGATGGCGCGCCGCGTCCACGCGCCCACTCCGGGCCGTCACCGTGACGTGCGCTGCACGGACGCCACCGTAGCCGGGAATCGCAAACATCGCGCGCGTCGTCGTCCAGCGGTAGGTGATACCGGCATCACGCTCGTCACCGTTCACGCCGGTCAGCGTCAGCCGGTCGCCAATCCCACCGACATCGAGCGTGACGGGGCGCGCGATAGGGAAGCACACGAGATACGCGAGCACGGCAGTGCCCACGGCGACCATGACACGCCGCACCACGCGCGGCAGCCACCGCCGGAAAATTGAACCGCCAAGACGCCAAGACGCTAAGGGAATCAAGAAAACATAAAATATATTTTTTTCTTCTTTGTGTTTTCTTGGCGTCTTGGCGTCTTGGCGGTTCAAATTATTTCGCATCACGATGCCTCGGTGGTTGGGGGCAGGTGGGACAGGCGGGCGGGTGTTCACGGGCCGGTGACCATCAGCGTCAGGGTTTGTCCGGCGCCGAGGGTGCCGAGCCGCACCTGGGCCTCGCGCTGGTCCGGCAGGCCGTTCCCACCGGTGAACGTAATACGCTGCGGGGTGCGGGGCAAGGTCAGCGTCGCGCCGACCACGGGAGCCGTGCCCGCGTTCGTGACGATAATGGCGGTCTGCTCACCGACACGAAAACTCGTGACGTGCAGCCCGTCGCGCGCCGCCGCAAAGCTCATCACCGTGGTCACGGGCACGACCCACAAGCCGTCTTTGCGCCGGTCGGCGGCGTAGCCGATCACCCGCCCCCAGAGGGCTTGCGCGGTCGGGGTCGTCACGCTCTCCGGGTGCGTCCACAGGCTCCATGCGCCGCCACCGGCGAGCGTCAGGTCAATACCGCGCCGCGCCATCATCTCGTCGCCCCGGTTCGTGATCGTCTCCTGCTCGCTACCGGTGATGAGTTGCGTGTCCGGCATCACGCGGATCGTCGGGTGCTGGGGCACCGTGCCGATCTCGTACGTGCCCGGTTTCGTGTCGTAAAAGCGCGCCACGTTCGTGATGCCATGTTTGGCAAACACCGCGTAATACTCCGCTGTCAGGCTGTTCGACGCCCCCCAGGGAAAGGCGAAGGAGCGCGCGGGGGCAACGCCGTTTTCACGCGCCAGGGTGTCCCACGCCGTCAGATCGTCGTCCAGTTGCTGCGCCGTGATGCCCGCGTGCAGAAAGAGGTGCCCGAAGGAGTGCGACTGAATATCCTGCCCGTCCGCGAGCCACTCTTTGGTGAGCGAGCCGAAGTACCACGCCGGGTTCGCCGCCTCCGTGCCGTACGGGTCATCGCCGTACCAGGGGTGCGTAGTCCAGTAATCGGTGAGAAAACCGGCGTTCGCCACGTTGTAGCGCGTGTACGTCGGGTTCCCGGCGAACTGCCGATGCTCGGTGTTGCCCGTAAGAAAGTTGTAGCCATTGACGTACCAGGTCGCTTTCAGGTCGTAGGCGTCGAACGTGCGCCGCAGGAACTGCGCCCCGGTGCGCATGGCGATGCCGCGCGCTTCGGCATCCGCGACATCGTGTGCGGTCGTGCCGCCACGGGTGTGAATGAGGCCGCCCATCGCCGTTTCCCAGTCGTAGGAGAAGGCGAGCGCGGCGCGCTCGTAGTCCGGCCAGGGGTCGAGCCGCCCGCCGTCGAGCGGCGTCAGGGCCGGGTTACTCACGGACACGCCGGGAGGGAGCGCGAGCGCGAGTTGCATTGCCGTCGCGCCCGCCATTGCCGCCACGACGCGCACATTCGGCCCCGCCTGAAGCGGGATCACGGCCTCACCGAGACGCGCGCCTGCCGCGTCCAGCCAGATCGCCCGCGCGCTGCCGGTTGCCGCGCCCGCTGGCCCGACCACTTGCAGGCTGACGCGGTAGCGGTCGCCCGCTTGCACGGGCACATGCGCCGATGCCGCCGTGCCGGATGCCGTGCCCGCGCCATTCGCTGAGAGCGCGGTGCCATCGGCGGCGGGGGTGACGCCGCTTGAAAGCGTCCAGACCGCCTCCGTGACGCCCGTGCCGGTGCGCACACCGAAGGGCGGCAACAGATTTGGCCCGATCTCGGCGTCCACCGGGAGCGGCGCGCTGCCCGGAGCCGGTGCGCCGCAGGCGATCAGAAACGGCAACAGGAGCAAGGCCGCACCACTCCCGGCCCGGAGCCGCCTTCGTCGGCGCGGGCGGGGCGTACCGAGGGCCGGGACGGCGAGCAGCGACAGCACCGCCGCGCATAGCCCGACGGGCGCGATGAACACGGCGGGGTTGCTCTCTACCGGCACCACCGGCGCCGATGCCCCCGGCAAGGCAATGCTCACCCCGACACCGGCGGCGATCAACAGCACGCCGACACCAAACGTGACGGGCAGGAGCCGCAGCCGGTCGCGCGCCACGAGCGCCACGAGCAGCAGATAGCCCGCCGCCGCGAACGCCCCCAGGACGGCGATGGGGTGTTCCTCCGCGACCACGCCGGGGTACTGCCGCTCAAAGAGCGCGGGCACGCCGAGCGTGACGAGCAGCAGGACGACGTTGACCCGCGCCCTCCACGGCACGAACACCAGCCCGACGAGCAGCCCGACCCAGCCGACGAGCAGCAGCGGGTGCCGCGCCAGCAGTTGCAGTAGGGCCACGCCCGCGTTCCATGTGACGAGCAACGGGGTGCTGAGGTAGATACCGATGAGCGAGCGTGCCCACCCCTCACCGACGCCGCCCTGTCGCGCCGTGGCGAGCGGCGAGCCGAACCACGCTGTCATCAGGCCGACGGCGAGGGCCAGCGGGGGCACGATGCCGATGAGCAACCAGCCCACGCGCTGCCACCATCGCCGCCCGCCTTGCACGACGAGCGCCCCGGCGAGTACGGCGAGGGGCACGACGCCGAACGACGCGGCGCCCGGCAGCAGACCAAGCACGAAACCCGTCATGATGAGCCGCCCGCGCGGCGTCCAGCCCGCCTCGACACGGGCATCCGCGCCGTCCGCCAGCACGAGCGCGAGCAGCACGCCCGCCAAGGCGGTGAGCACAATCGTGTCCGTCAACGCGCCATCGGGCCAGAGCAACGCCCCGACGCCGAGCACAGCGGCAAGCAGCGCGGCGCCGGGCGGCATCCCCATCCGTTCCCCCGCCCAGACGAGCGCGGCGGCAGCGGCGAGCAGGAGCAACACGCCCGTCACGCCGAGCAGCAGCACGGCCTCACCCGGCGCGTGGAGGGCGTCCGCCAGTGGCACACCGGCCCATGCCGCCGGTGCGCCAAGCAGGGCCGCGAGCGGAGGGTGCGCGTCCCAGTAATCGCCGTTGCGGTAGGCGATGCCACGGGCGGTGGCGTCGAGCGGGCCGATCAGCGCGGTATTGCCGCCAATCGTCGGCACGCCCTCCCGCGCCAGCGCCTGCGCCGTGGCAAAGACGCCGCCCGACGCGCCGATGGAAAGGCCCGCGTGCGCCACTGCCGCGAGGCCGAAGGCAAGAAACGCCGCCCAGACCGCGAGCCGCAGCAAAAGTCCCCGTGCCATCAGTCAGTCCCCTCACTGCCGACCAATGCCCGCGCTATTGTCCCTGTTTCGGGTGGTGTTTCCGGCGACGCATCCGGTGGCCTGAGTGGCACGGGATCGCGCAGCCACGCCACAAACCCCGGCACGACGTTCGTGAGGTTGAGAAACAGGATCAGAAACGAGGCCGCGAGCGCGGTTTCCGGCCCGATGCCGTCGCGTCCGAGCGCGAAGATCAGAAACAGATCGCGCGTGCCGATGCCACTGACCGAGAGCAACCCGACGATGCTCGACAGGCCGACGATGCCCACGAGCCGCAGCGGTGACAGGTGCAGGCCAATCGCCGCGAAACAGAGGGCGATGCGCGCCAGCGTCGCCGCAAAGCTGACAAGTGACCAACCGAGCGCCGCCGCGATGGATCGCCCGCTCAGGCGTGCGTCGCGCAAGGCGAGCGCCCAGCGATGACCCGTGACCTTCGCGCGTACCGGCCCCGGCAACAGCCGCCCCAGCCACGCCCGCAACCGGGGCAGTGCCGCGACTGCGATCCCCGCCACGACCAGCAGCGTGAGCAGGGGAATGGCGACCGCCGCCGTGCCGCCGCCGCCACCATAGGCCACGATGCCGCACACAGCCGCAAGTAAGAGCATCAGGACATCGAACAGCCGATCGACGACCACGCTCGCCAACGCGGGGGCGAGATGCCCGCCGCGCCCGCGCACGTACCACGCCTTCAGCCCGTCGCCCACCTGCCCCGGCGTGGCGATTGCCGCCCAGAGGCCGATGGCGTAAAAGCGGAAGGCGTCGCGCCAGGGCAAGGCGATGCCGAAGTCCGCCAGCACCCCCTGCCAGCGCCGCGCTTTCGGGGCGAGCAGGGGAAAGACCGCTACCGCCGCGAGCAGCACGAGCCAGCCGTTCGCGTGCGTGAGCGTGCCCCACACCGCCTTCTGCCCGACCTTCGCCACCGCCGCCACGGACAGCGCGATGCCCACCACGCGCGGCAGCCACCGCCGCATCACGCGCTTCATCGCCATAACCCGGAAATTGAACTGCCAAGACGCCAAGACGCCAAGAAATCAAGAAAAATTAAATATGTATTTTTTTGCATTTCCTTGGCGTCTTGGCGTCTTGGCGTCTTGGCGTCTTGGCGGTTCGATTTATTTCGCATCATTGTGCCTCGGTGGTTGGGGGCAGGCGCGGGTATTCGTGGGAGCGTTCGACGCGCTCGAAGCGCAGGGCGGCGATCTGCTCGGAGATCAGCCCTTGCAGAAAGATCACGATGCTGGTCAGGCAGGCGAGCACGGTGGAGTTCGTGATGTGGTGCTGGGTGATCGCCGTCCAGATGCCGTAGGTCGCGCCGAGGGTGAACAGCACCGCCGCGATGGGGGCGAAAATCTTCAACGGGCTAAAGAGCGTCACCATGCGCAGAATGATCGTCACGAAGACCACGCCATTGCGCAGCAGCTTTTGCCCGCTCGCGCCGCCCTGCCGAGGGCTCGCCGCGATGGGCACGAACTTCACCGCGTAGCCCGCTTTCAAAAAGGCGAGTGTGCTCGTGGTCGGGTACGAGTAGCGGTTGGGCAGGAGATGCACGAACTCCAGAATGTACTCACGGCGGAAAACGCGAAAGCCGCTCGTCAGGTCGGGGATGTACGTGCCGGAAAGGTACGACGCCAATGCTTCCAGCGCGCCGTTCCCCAGGGCGCGCGCCGCGTTCTGGTGCGAGCTTTTCACCCGCGCCCCGACCACGAGGTCGTAGAACCCCGCTTCGTGCAACAACGCGCCGACGTCTTCCGGGCGGTGCTGGCCGTCCGCGTCGAGGAGCAGGATGTAGTCGCCGTGGGCTTTGCGGATGCCGGTCTTCACCGACGCGCCATTGCCGAGGTTGTGCGGGTGGCGCAGCACGCGCACCGGCAGATCGTGCAACTGGTCGCCGGTGCCGTCCGTGCTGCCGTCGTCCACCACGAGCAGTTCGGCGTCGGGATAGTCGCCGCAGACGCGCCCGACCACGGCGCGGATGCCCGCCGCCTCGTTAAAGGCGGGGATCACGATGGAGAGGGTCACGCCGGGCGGCAGGGTCGCCGCCGCGCCTGCTCGCGCCCCCGTCTCCGCCACTGCCGTCTCCTGTCCCATCTCGCCCTCCCCGCCGCGCCCACGCTCGCGGCATTGTAACACGGCGGCAATGGGCAGGGACCAAGCGTTTGGCGGGCGCAGGGTTTATACGTTCTGGGGTGAATTATCCCAAACCCCGGCACTTAGGGAAAGGGTTGGAATCTGACTACTTATTACGGGGAAGTTAACCTGCGTGCTACCGCGAACAAGCAAGCATTCGTTATGCAATAATTGCCAGGTTTTTCTTGCGTAATCCCCAAAATAGGATGAATCATCGCCCACTACAATCCTTGTTACTTCTATGGCTGGTGTGTCACTCAAAGATCGCGCGAGGGTTAGTAGTGCCCCCACGATGTCTATGCGGCGGCCTACTGCCACAGAAACGCGGTACACCTGAGGTTCGGGTAATTGAACGAAAATGCCTCGGAAAGTCCTATTTCCAAAAGTTCCTCTTTGGCCCGAAAGGATCCACTCGTTGAACACGTCCATGAACAGGCGGTACTCTTCATCATCCAGTGCTTTGCTGAAGAAGATGCTCAGAACGATGTCTTCGACCCAAGCCTCTTGCGCTGACTGAAAAAATGGAATAGGCGAATCAGCGTTGATTGCCGCGAGAACTGAGTGGTCTGCCCAGCCAAAGTCCTGATCTCCGCTTATCATGTTCATTTCGACTACTCTCCTTCCTTAATAGTACAGGCATTTAGGTGCGGCTGGCGGGTGAGTCGCACGTACGGCTGGTACAGGTGCGCAGGCGAAGCAGGAAACCAGATACGCTCCCCCATTAACCTCACACTCCGCCGCACAAGTGACACCGGTGTCACAGGCGTCACGGTGGCTTTGGTCGAAGCAGGCACGAACCATTGCCTCACGGCTTTGCGCGCAGCCGGTGGGTGCGGCGCGCGAGTACGTCATTGGCGGGCCAGCAATTCAGGAGCGCTTCGGGCGGCAACCAGGCGCGGCGGGCGGTCATGACGCCAAAGTGCATGTTGTCGAGGCCATCGGGGCTATGGGCGTCGCTGTTTACGGTAAGGATCACGCCCGCAGCGGCGGCACGGCGGGCGTACGGCGCATCGAGATCGAGGCGGTGGTAATCGGCGTTGATTTCCAGCGCCGTGCCGTTTTCGGCTGCCGCCGCGATCACGGCGTCGAGATCGAGGTTCATCGGCTCGCGGTGCAGCAGCAACTGGCCCGTGGGGTGCCCGATGATGTCCACGTACGGGTTGCGGAGCGCGGCGAGCGTGCGGGCGGTCACAGTGGCGCGGTCGCCGCGCTGCCCGCTATGCACGCTGGCAATGGCGTAATCGAGGGCCGCAAGCGTCGGCGTGTCGAGGTCGAGCCGCCCGTCGCTCAATACCTCCACCTCGCACGAGCGCAGCAGGCGCACAGGCGTCGCGGTGGCGGCGATCTCCGCCGCCTGTTCGCGCAGGCGGGTGGCGTCCAGCCCATGCGCGATCTTCAGCGAAACGGAGTGGTCACTGATGCCATAAAAGGTGTAGCCGCGCGCCGCCGCCGCCGCCGCCATTTCCGCCACGCTGCCCGTGCCATCGCTGTAGATCGTGTGCGTGTGCAAATCAGCATGAATGTCCGCGAGCGTCACGAGGCGCGGCAGGCCGGACGCAATGATCGTTTCCAATGCCGCCGCGCCCTCGCGCAGTTCGGGCGGGATGTTCGGCAAGCCGAGGGCCGCAAAGACTGTCGCTTCGTCCCCTTCCATCCACGTCTCGCCCCGCCGCAGCCCTTGCGCGTCAAGCAGAAAGCCGCGCGCCGCCGCGTGGGCGACCAGCGCATTGCGGAAACCGGGGCCAGTCTCGGTCGTCTTGTTGCCAGTGAGAAAGAGCAACGCGCCCCCGGCGTGCGCGGGTGGCCGCACGATCATCTCCGCCGTGCCGCCCTCGATCAGGCGTACCGCGCAGGTGTCCGCCGTGCGTGTCGTCACTGCGAGCACATCGGGCAGGGCGGCGAAGGCATCGAGCGCGCGTGCCGCATCGTCGGTGAGGGCGAGCATGTCCACGTCGCCCACCGTGGGGGCAAAGCGGCGCAGGCTGCCGATTGGCTGGACGTGTACATCGGGGCAATGGGTCGCGAAGTCCGCCATCAGTTGCACGTACAGGCGGTACGCGGTGCCGAGCAGGAGCCGCCCCGCCGCACCGAGCCGGGCGCGCAGGCCGCTGAGGATGTCTTCCTCACGCCGCGTGCCGATGCCCTTCATGCCCCGGAGTGCGCCACCCTGAATCGCCGCCGCATAGGCGGGCAGGTCGGGCAGGTTGAGGCGGGCGTGCAGGGCGGCGGCGGTTTTCGGGCCGATGCCGGGCACGCGCGTCAGGGCGATCAGGGCGGACGGCAACGCGAGGCGCAACTGGTCGAGCCGCGCGAGATGCCCCGTGGCGAGCAGTTCGGTGATGTCCGCCGCGATCCCCGTGCCGATGCCGGGCAGGCGCGTCAATTCGCTCCGCGCGGCAATGTCCGCGAGCGGTTCGGCGACGCGGCGGACGGTATCGCTCGCTCGACGATAGGCCGCGACGCGAAAGCCGTCGTCGCTGGAGATTTCGAGCAGTTCCGCGAGTTCGTGTAGCGCGGCAGCAATTTGCCGATTCTCCATCCTGCTCCATCCTTTCATTTCCTGTTACGATTATTGCAGAGAGTACACAGTACGCAGAGGGGATGAATGCATTTCACTGCATACTGCATACAGCGTACTGCATACTTCCCAACGATTGTCACATGTTCGCTTTACATGCGTGTGTCGCCGGTGGCATACTCACAGTGTACGTTCATCAAGGAGGTTTCGTCATGTATTCGCGCCTGGTCATTGCCACGCTCAACGACGGCAAGGTGCGGGAGTTCCAGTCGCTCTTGCGCCTCGCGGGGTTGCCGCTCGTTCCGGCGACGGAGGCGGGCATCCGCGAGTTTCCCGACGAGGAAGGGGAGACGTTCGCGGCTAATGCCCTGGCGAAGGCGATTTTCGCGACCCGCAAGACGCGCCAACCGGCAATTGCCGACGATTCCGGCATCGTCATTGACGCCCTCGATGGCGCACCCGGCGTGCGCTCGGCGCGTTTCGGGCAGCCGGGCTGGGGCGATTTCGAGCGCAACCAGCTTATCCTCGAAGTGATGAGCGATGTGCCCGCCGAAAAGCGCACCGCGCGCTTCGTTGCCGCCGTTGCCGTTGTCGCCCCGAACGGCGTGATGCGCCAGACGACCGGCACCCTCGAAGGCCACATCGCGATGCGTCCGCAGGGGCAGAACGGCTTCGGCTACGACGCGATTTTCGTGCCACAAGACGAGGAGCGCACCTTCGCGCAGATGACGGCAGAGGAGAAAAATACGATCAGCCACCGCGCCCAGGCTATCGGCGCGATGCGTCCCCATCTGCTCGCGCTGATGTCCAACCGGTGGGAGCAATGACGGAAACCCCCGCCCCCGCCGCGCCCGACCTGACGGTTGCGGCGGCAATTGAGGACTTTCTTGGGGCGTTGCGCAAAAGCCCGAACACCGTGACGACCTACCGCTACGGGCTACGGAAGTTCGTCGCTTTTCTCACGGCGGAAGGGCTTGAGGCCGAGAGCGCGCCCGTGACCGCGCTGAAAACGGGGCATGTGGTGGACTTCGCGGCCGCGTTGCTGCCGCACGACCGCCAGACACGCGCCGACATCGCGGCGACGCGCACCGCGAACACCTACACCGCCGCCGTGCGCAAGTTCTACAAGCATCTCGTGGCAAACGATTTTCACCCCACCTTATCGCTGGAAAAGATGAACCTGCAACTTCAGGCGCAGGGCGACGCTTTCACCGCGCCGCCACCGGATGTACGCACACGCGACCTCGACCGCATCCTGCGCCATCTCGACGCGCAGCCGGGCGGCGACACGCCGGAAGCGGAGTTGCGGCGGCGCAAAGTCGCCGCGCTGGTGCGCTTTCTCTACCGCACGGGCACCCGTGTTTCCGAGTGTTGCGCCCTGAAGCGTGGCGACATTGACCTCGAAGACGGCACCGCGTTCGTGTTTCGTGGCAAGGGGGGCAAGAGCCGCCGTGTCTACTTCGACACCGGCACGGCGGCGGCGCTCACACGCTACTGGGCGGCGCGGCTGGACGGCGCACAACCCGTGACCCTCGCGGCCCTGCCAGCGTTTAGCGGGCGCGACACCCCCGGCAAACCGGGCACGGCAATCACCCCACGCACGGTGGAGCGCATCGTGCGCGAGGTGGCACAGCACGCGGGCGTGGTCGCGCACGTCACGCCGCACACCTTTCGCCACGGCCTCGCCACGCAACTCGTGGAGCGGCGCACGCCCGCTCCCGTGGTGCAGCGCGTGCTCGGCCACGCGAACCTTGCCACCACGCAGGTCTACGTGCATCTCGTGGACGCCGAAGTGCGCGCCGAGTATCAGGAAGCCTTTGGCGAGTACCGTTCCGCAAATGGTACGGATGCTGCGGACGAGGGCGGGTAGCGAACGCTCACGGGGGGAGCCAGAGCAGCGTGTCGTGCTGCGTGTCGGGTGAAACGGTATCGAGATGGGCGATTACGCGCCGCAGCAGATTGCCAAGCGGGAGCACACCGGCATAAAGCATGATGCCCGCGTGGGTGCGCCCTGTCGTTTCCAGCGCGTATCGAGCGGCGCAAAATCACCGTTATTGTTTGTGAGAATTGCCCGCCCGTGTTCCGTGGCGTAGATCAGTTGGTCGCGGTCGCTGATCTTCTGATTGATACGCCCCGCCGCGTGGCAACTGAGTGCATCATAGCCGCGCGTACGCAGGGCAATGGCGAGGGCGGGGCTTACCAGTTCGTCGGTATAGACGGCAATGCCGAGACCCGCCATCAGGACCGTGTATGATGGGCGGCGAACTCCTCCGCCTCGGCCTGGCGGTACCGCTCGATGTCCTCATCCACGCGGGCGGGATGCACGTCGTAGTACGCGAGGCCCGCGTCTACCTGGGCGCGGGTCAGTTGGGGGAAGTAGTCCACCACGGCTTCTACGCTGCCGTAGATGCGCCGTGCTTCCACCAAGGCGGCGACGGAGATGCGCGTCCTGCCCACGCACGGGTAGCCACCCATCACGCCGGGCGTCTCGTTGATCGCGGTATCCGGGTCTTGCTCAATCACCCGCTGCACTGCCATCGGTGCGGCTCCTTTCATAGTATGCAGTACGCAGTGAAATGCCTTTATCCCCTCTGCGTACTGCATACTGCGTACTCCTTACTCAGGGCATTTTACCCCGCCACCGCCGCGCGGATCACGTCCTCGATCCCCTGCCGGTTGATGCGTCGGGGATTGATCGCGAGGTTCAGGCGGGCCTTCATGGAGTCGTCGGCGATGGGGCCGATGTGCTCCTCCGTGACGCCTGCTTCCGCAAGCGTGTGCGGGATGCCGACATCGTGTGCGAGCAGGCGCACCGCTTCAATGGCGAGGAGCGCATCATGGACTTTATCCCCCGTGCGCGTCATGCCCAGGGCGACGCCGATGTCCGCCAACCGTTCCATGCAACCGATACGGTTGTATTCGAGCACGTACGGCAGCAGGATCGCGTTCGCCACGCCGTGTGGCGTGCCGACGTAGCTCGTGACGGGGTGCGAGATCGCGTGGACGATGCCCAGGCGGTTCTGGGAGAAGCCCATGCCCGCGAGCGTGGCGGCAATCGCCATGTGCGCCATCGCGTCCGCGCTGGCCTGCGCCACGGCGGGGCGGAGGTATTGCCCGATCAGCTTGATCGCGTGCAGGTCGAGGGCGTCCGAAAATGGCTCGGCGTCCCGGTTCGTGTAGCTCTCGATGGCATGCGTGAGGGCGTCCATGCCGGTGGCGGCGATCAGGGCAGCGGGCATCTTCGTGAATAGGGCGGGATCAATGATCGCCGCTTTTGGCACGGCACGCGGGCTGGCGAGGCTCATCTTCCAGTGGCGTTCGGGGTCCGTAATCACCGTGAAGGGCGTCACTTCGCTGCCCGTGCCGCAAGTCGTGGGTACGCAGACAAAGGGAGGCAGGTCTTTTTTCACCGCCTCCGGCTTGCCCTCGTAATCGTGCGGGCGACCACCATTGCTGAGGATGATGCCCGCCGCCTTGGCCGCGTCCATCGCCGAGCCGCCGCCAACGGCGAGCAGGCAATCGCAGCCCGCCTCACGGTAGCGCGCCACCACCGCCTCCACCGTGGTTGCCGTGGGGTTCGGCTCCACGGCATCGAACACCGTGGTGCGCACACCCTCCCGCTCGCACGCTGCCAGCACCGGCTCCAGCAACCCCGCCGCGACCACGCCGGGATCGGTGACAAGCAGCGCAGACGTGCCACCGAGCGCGGCAATCTCCGTGCCCGTGCGCGTCACGGCATCGTGCCCAAAGACGAGGCGCGTCGGCGCGTGATACGTATACAGACGTGACAATTCCATGCCGTTCCCTCCCGTATTCAGCCAGTCGTTTGTGTTTCGGCGTGCCGTCGTTGCCACGCCTCCCAGATCAGCACCCCAATCTCGTTGAACCGCTGTCCTTCCTCGTGGAACGTTGTCTTCCACCGCTTCCGAAACTCATCGAGCGCGATGATTCGTACATCTTCGGCGGATCGCGCATCGGGGAGACGGTCGAGGATCAGGTACGTTACCGACACGTACCACTCTGCGCCGCTTGGATCAAGCCACCCGATGATTGGATCATAGCGGTAAAAAATATCAAGCACGTCATCGAACAATTGCCCGTAAATCGGCATCGTCTCTCGCTGACGTTCCGCGCGTTGCTTGCCGTTCGATGGTTGCCATCGCTCACCCACCGAAAGGACTTCCTTCGCAGCCGCACCTTCGGATACTGGTACAACGAAATGCCACGGTCCCGGCACTTCCGCAACGAGTGCCCCTCCCTCTGTACGTGGGCGGTCCGTAAAGCGCATCACTGGCACATCGAACTCTAGCGGTGGCTCGTCAGGGTCAAGAGCGGGTTGGAATGCGTATGAAAGATACCAATTCGCGTCACCTTCGGTGTAAGGCGTAGACGGCCCGCTCCCGACATATTGTATTGCCGGACGCGGATGGCGCTTTGGGTAGAACATAAAGAGCGGATACCCCTGTGGGTCAGACCGATACACTCGCAGGTTGGCAATCCAGCCACCTGAGTAGCAATCCACGGAAAGGAAGGTCAGGACGGTGTCATCCTGCGTTTGTGACTGCGCCACGGGAATGACACGGACGAGGCCATCAATCCTTGGGTAGTATCTTCGCATGTATCCCTTAGGGGCAGATCGTTCGCGCTACCCCGTCCGCGTGATACTAATTCACTGATTTATCATCCCGCTCGCTGATTACTCCATCACGGCCAGATCGCGCGGGGCCTGGTTCAGCTTGTCGCCGCCCGACTCGGTGCAGACGCAAGCGTCTTCGATGCGCACGCCGAATTTGCCGGGCATGTAGATGCCGGGTTCATCGGAAAAGACCATGCCGGCGCGCATCGGGAGGGCGTTGCCCTGCACGAGGTACGGTTCCTCATGCACGTCCAGGCCGAGGCCGTGCCCGACGCGATGCACGAACTGCTCGCCGTAGCCTTCCGCCGTGATGAGGTCGCGCGCCGCCGTGTCCACTGCTTGGCACTGCACACCGGGGCGTACTGCCGCGAAGGCCGCCGCGTTTGCCCGCAGCACGATATCGTACACTTTGCGGTACTCCGCATCCGGCTCGCCGATATGCACCATGCGCGTGATGTCCGAGTGGTAGTGCTCGTACAGCCCGCCGAAGTCGAAGCAGACCGCGTCGCCCGCCTGAATCACACGGTCGCCGGTGCTGTGGTGCGGGCTGGCGCTGTTCGGGCCGGAGGCGCAGATGCCGCCGTGCGAGTCCATCCCGTGCGCCTTCATCACTTCCGTCAGACGGGCAATGGCCCCCTGCTCGGTGAGGCCCGTCAGCTTGGTGCTGCTTTTAAACTCTTCCCATGCGGCATCGGTGCGGTGCGCTGCTTCACGCAATGACGCGATCTCCGCCGCGTCCTTCAGCATCCGCAGTTCGCGCAGCAGCAGGCTGCCAACTTCCCACTTCAAGCCGGGGGCGAGGTTCTGGATACGCACGAGCCACCGCGCCCAGAGTTCATCGCCCGCCGCCACCGTGCGCGCGCCGTGCTGCTTGAGCAAGTCCGCCGCGATCTGCTGGGCGTTGTCCGTTTCGCCCCAGGTGACTACCGAAAAGGGGATGCCCAGCGCCTTCACGCGCGGCGCCTCAAGCACGGGCACGATAATCTTCGTCTCCCCCTCGCGTGGCACAACGAGCAGCGTCATGCGGCTCGACGGGTGCGCCGGGTAACCCGCGAGGTAAATGAGGTCGCTGCCGACGCCCACGATCAGGGCGTCAATCCCCTTGGTTGCCATCTCCGTTTGTGCCCGCCCGATGCGCGCCATGTAGTCCGCTGCCATCTCCCGCTCCTTTACTGCCTTGCGCCCGCAATCTACTGTTCACGCATCGTCGCACGAGAAACGCGAAGGCGCAAAGGCGCGGAGGCGCAAAGAACGCGAAGGAAACATGGGGAATAAATAAATGATTTGTTCCCCTTTGTGCCTTTGCGCCTCCGCGCCTTTGCGTTTCCCCGTTACCCGCAGGGCGGGCCGAGCCTGGCGATGGACGGGTTCGCGCCCCACTCCGCCCAGCCACCGTCGTAGAGATGCACATGCACGTAGCCGAGGGCTTTCAGGGCGAAAAAGGGCAGCGCCGCGTCATTGCTCGCCAGGCCGTAGAGCCAAATCTCTTTGTCCGACGTGGCGCCGACTGCGGCAAGCTGAGGGCGCAAGTCGTCCGGCGCGCGGAAGGTGGGCACCGTCGGGGAGCGCACGAAGTTCGTCCAGGGCAACCGCTTCGCCCCCGGCACACTGCCCGCTCGCACGGTGCCGCCCCACGTCTCGGCCCGCTCCGCGTCCGTGCGCACATCGAGGATCACGCCGCGCCCGCTGTCCGTCGCGTGCGAGAGGTCACAGCGGTTCGCATGCACGCTCTCGTCCGGCAGATCGCGGTACACGGCAGGTGCGGCGGTATGCGTTGCGCGTTCGAGCGGTTGCCCCGCCGCTGCCCATGCCGCGAGACCACCATTAAGCACGCGCACATTTGGGTGGCCTGCGTACCACAGCCCCCACGCGGTACGGGCCGCCGCGCGGTTATCGTCCCGGTCGTACACCACCACCGTGGTGTCGGCGGAGGCGATACCGAGACTCCCAAAGACGCGCTCCCGGTCAGGCTTCCCGGCGAGCTTGCCGTAGGTATCGGCGTTCTTTTCGATCAAATCCTGCCACCAGAGATGCACCGCGCCGGGCACATGCCCAAGCTCGTACTGCCCCACCGCCGAGACATCCACCACACGGATATTCGCATCCCGCAGGTGGGCGGCGAGCCACGCCGGTTCCGCGAGCACCACATCGTACGGCCATGCATACGTGATGAGTGGCCCCGGCGTCGGTGTCGCGGCAGGCGCGGCGACATCGCATCCCGCGCACAACACGGCGGTGAGCAACAGCAGCGCGATGGCAGCGAACGTTCGTGCTTTCATGCGTGCAGGGTAGCATAATCGGGTCGCGTGCGGTACGATGCCGCCCATTAGCGACAGGGCGAGGAAATGCCCTAACTCCCGGCCCCTTTGGGAAAGGGAAGGGGAGGGCAGCACTGGAATATCGAGGCAATGGGGAACATCGTCACCTTGCTACGTCTCACTCCCCTTCCCTAAAGGGAAGGGGTTGGGGGTTAGGGCATTCGGGGCCGCCGCGATGTACTCCCTTACATATATAGCCGGGAGGAACCGCACCGCGTATGGCAACCATGACGCTCACCCGCGACCCTGCGACCACAGCAGGCGATGCCCCGCCGCCGCTCGAACCCCTCGTCTTCACGCTCGGCAAGCCGGGGCGACGGGCGATCCGCTTTCCCGCCCTCGATGTGCCCGAAGCGCCGCTCCCCACCGGCTTTTTGCGCGCCGACGACCCCGGTGGCTCCGGTGACGCCCTGCAATGGCCCGACATGACCGAACTGGAGGTCGTGCGCCATTTCGTGCATCTGTCGCAGTTCAACAAGGCGATAGACGTCTGCTTTTACCCGCTCGGCAGTTGCACGATGAAGTACAACCCGAAGGAAAACGAAGTCGTCGCCGCGCTTCCCGGTTTCGGCGCGATCCATCCATACCAGCCGGAGGAGTCGGTGCAGGGCGCGCTCGCGGTCATGCACGAGATGCAGCAGTACCTCGCGGAGATCAGCGGCTTCGATACCGTGACGCTCTGCCCCGCCGCCGGTGCGCACGGCGAACTGACGGGTGTGCTGCTCATCCGGGCATACCACGAGAGCCGGGGCGAAGACGCGCAACGCCGCGTGGTGCTCGTCCCGGACTCCGCGCACGGCACGAACCCCGCGACCGCCACAATGGCCGGGTACCGCGTGGTCACGGTGAAGTCGGATGATCGGGGCAACGTGGACGTGGAAGCATTACGCGCGCTCGTCGGGCCGGACACCGCCGCCCTGATGATTACCAACCCGAACACGCTCGGCCTTTTTGATGAGCATGTGCGCGAGGTTGTGGACATCGTTCATGCGGCAGGCGGCCTCGTGTACAACGACGGCGCGAACTTCAACGCGATCCTCGGCATCGTGCGCCCCGGCGATATCGGCTTCGATGTGATGCACTACAACCTGCACAAGACCTTTTCCTCACCGCATGGCGGCGGGGGGCCGGGAGCGGGGCCGGTCGGCGTGAAGTCGCACCTCATCCCCTTTCTGCCCGCGCCCTACGTGGTGAAGGAGGGCGACACGTATCGTCTGACCACGCCGGAACACACAATTGGCAAGCTGCACGGCTTTCATGGCAACTGGGGCGTGATCTTGCGAGCGTACACCTACATCCGCGCGAACGGCCCGGATGGCCTGCGCACGGTGTCGGAAAACGCGGTATTGAACGCGAATTACCTGCTCTCACAACTGCGCGACGACTACACCGTGGCGTACGACCGCACCTGCATGCACGAGTTCGTAATCACGGACGCGCGCCAGCGGCCAGCCGTGCGCACACTGGATATCGCCAAGCGGCTGATTGACTACGGCTTTCATCCAATGACCGTGTACTTCCCCCTCGTGGTTGAAGGGGCGATGCTCATCGAGCCAACGGAAACCGAGGCGAAAGAGACGCTGGATGCCTTCGCCGCCGCGATGCGTGCCATCGCCCGCGAGGCGGCGGAATCCCCGGAGATCGTCGCCACCGCGCCGCACACCGCGCCCCTCACACGGTTGGACGAAGCGACCGCCGCGCGCCGTCCCAATCTGCGCTGGCTCCCCACCGCACGCTAACGTATTTCCCGTCCCCTTCAACCCATACCGAGGTGGTTCGCGTTCATCACGAACCACCTCGGTACGGGTCATTCTTCGTACATATGCGGCATGGCAGAGTTAAAACGAGCAGCAAAAAATCGCATGGGTGTAGTATCATACAGAGGTGTTGCCGTTTATGTTGTGAGGAAACCCGATGCGAGATACATCTGTGAACCCACCTCCCTCCGGCTCCGGCTCCCGCCGGGTGCTTCAGTCTACGTCGTCACGCTCGGCATCCGTGCGTGACGACGGGGCAACGACGGAGCGGTCGCCCCGCACGGGCGTCGGCACGTCTCCGCTCCGCCGTGGGGGACGGGTGATACAGCCGCCCGTGCGCCCACTCACCGCCCCACCCCGCAAGGAAGACCCTCTGTTTGCGCTCCATCCCGCGATACGTCGCAAGCTCCTCAGTGAGCAGGCGCGAATGGCGGACGCGGAACCGGAGGCAGCAGGGGATGTTGCGTTGCCGCCCTCGCAATCCGTGGCAGTGCTTGCGCCGGCGTCCCCCGGTGCATCGGTCGCGCGTGCGAACGGTACGGCGAATGGTGAGACGCGATCACGATTACGTGATGCTTTGATGCCACGCGGTACGCGCGTCGCTCCGGAAGACACACTCGCGCCCGCACAAGTGTCTCTTACGCACGCGCCGGATGCCCTTGATGCTCTTACGGTAGAATTGCCCGCCGCATTCATTACACCGGCATCGCTGCCCGCAGCCGTGGTGGAGACATCGTCCCCGTCCATCGCGGGCAACGACGCGGAAACATCGGCCCTGACCGTCGCAGCCCTTTCGGTTGCTCCGGTGACAGAGCCATTAGCAAAGCCACGAACGAAGCGGGCGCAACAGTCCGCACAGGTGCGCCCGGCGACTCGGATGACGGCACGAGACACCGCAGGTATCGGTGCGCGCATGGCCCGATGGGACAGGCAGACGGTATCCGTCGGTGCGGTCTCACTCGTGATGGGCATTGTCGCCGTGGTCGTGTCCGCGTCGCGGAACCTGCTCCTGCAATACCCGGACGCGCGCAGCCACCTCGAAATCGCGCGTCGTGTGTTCGACAACCGCACGCCCGGTCTGGTGCAGCTTGGCACGGTCTGGCTTCCTGTTCCCCACCTCCTGATGCTGCCCTTCGTGAATATTGACCCCCTCTGGACATCGGGCCTCGCGGGGAGCATCGTGGGCGTATGCTGCCTCGTCGTCACCACGGTCACGCTCTTTCTCGCCGTACGCCAACTGACCGGCCGTGCGATGCCCGCATGGCTCGCGGTACTGGTCTTGCTTACGAACCCGTCCCTGCTGTACATCCAGAGCATCGCCCTCACCGAGCCGGTGCTCCTCGCCAGCATGACGGCGGCGGCCTACTTTCTCCTGCGTTGGACCAAAGACCGGCAGACGCAAACCCTGCTCGTGGCGGGCATTTTCGCCGCCCTCGCGGTGGGTAGCCGCTACGACGGCTGGTTTTTCGTGGTTGTGAGCGCCCTCGCGCTCGGACTTACGGTGCTGATGAGACGAAGGCAGTGGAGTGGCAGCCGGAGCCACGGTACACGGAGCAACGGCACTCGATGGAGACGCAGGGCGTGATGCTCGCGTACGCGGCGGTGCCATGCTACGCGATTGCCTTGTGGTTTCTGTACAACTGGATTTACTTCGGCGACCCGCTGGAGTTCCAGCGCGGTGCATTCTCCGCCCAGCAGCAACAGAAAGCGCTCGAAGTGCTGGGACAGTTGAGCACGAAGAATAACTTGTGGCTCTCGCTCCGCGCGTACTTCTGGGCGATGGAAAACAATACCGGCCCGGTGATTCTGGGCCTGGCGGTCATTGGCGTAATCGTCTACCTCGCCACTACGCGCCTGCACAGCGATTCGTATCTCCCGTACATCTTTCTCGCGCCCATTCCGTTCAATGTGCTCGCGCTCTGGGCCGGGCAAACGATCATTCGCGTGCCTCAGCTCTTTCCAGGGGAGTACTTCAACGTCCGCTATGGCTTGCTGATCCTGCCGGGGCTGGCGCTCTTCATCGCGTATCTCTATCACCGCCTCACGGTGAAGACCCGCAATGTGTACGTGCTGCCCTTCTTCGTCGCCGCCCTGTTTGTCCAGGGAATGGTCTGGTGGACGGCGGATTTCCCCGCGCAGGTTCCCGTCGTGATGGAAGGCGTGAACGCGGGCGCACACGACGGATATGTGATCGAGGCGGCCCATTATCTGCACGATACATACGATGGCGGTGGCATCCTCATTGACGACTCGACCACGCATATCATGACGCTCGCACGTCTGCCGATGCGTGAGTACGTCGCTACCTACAGCGGCGCACCCTGGCGAGCCGCACTGACGGACCCCTCACCCATTGCCAGATACATCGTGGTCTCGAATAACCGGCAAGACGGCGTGGTAGACCTGCTCCTGAAAACGGCGGGCCAGAACCCGTACTACTTCGCAGACTACCAGAAGGTCTATACGAATGACGGCCTGACGATTTACGAGCGCAAACCGGAAATCACGGCGCCGGGACCGTAAGCAGATGGAGTGATGGAAGGTCGGTGTCGGGGATTGCGATTGCGCGCAACTCCCGGCACCTCCCGAATTCTTGTTCTTCAGCGCATTCGCCAAGACGAGTGCGAAATTCACCTTTCAGCCGCCGTGAAAATGCAGTATGCTGGCACATGGCAATCATGCCTGCGGTGTGAGGAGTGCAATGCGCGATTACGTTCCCCCTTCCGGCTCCGTGGGCCGCACCACCATAAGCTCGTCACCGACGGGACCGGTTTCAACGTTGCCGCTCACGCATGAAACGGCAGCGGTGGAAGAACACAGCCGTCGGGTGGGATCGCCGTTTTCCGCGTGGCGCCGGTTTCGCTCCGCGCGCCGGGTCGTCTTGCCGCCGCTGCGTTCCAACCCCGCTCCGCGCGCGAACGGATTCATGCCCACCGGCGTCTATGGGGCCGTGACGGCACCCCTCAACGAGACGCGCCGCCGCGCGGTTCGCCCCCTCGATGCGGCGGTAGATGCCCGCCCCTGGTGGCGCATCCATGCACAGTCGCTCACCGTTTCCGGGGTAGCGCTCGTGCTGGGCGTCGCGGCGGTCGTCTTCTCGCTCTCGCGCAACCTGCTGCTCAAATACCCGGACGCACGCAGCCACCTCGAAATCGCGCGCCGGGTGCTCGATAGCCGCACGCCCGGTTTCGTGCAGCTCGGTACGGTCTGGCTGCCGATCCCCCACCTCCTGATGCTGCCGTTTATCTGGATAGACGGTTTGTGGACGACGGGCCTCGCGGGCAGCATTGTCGGTGTCGGTTGCCTCATTGTGACGGCGGTATCGCTGTATTTTTCCGTACGGCTGCTCACCGGGCGCGCGCTCCCCGCATGGGTCGCCATCGCGGTGCTCCTGACCAACCCGTCGCTCCTGTATATCCAGACGACGGCACTCACGGAACCCGTGCTGCTGGCCAGCATGACCGCGTCGTCGTACTTTCTGCTGCGCTGGATGCGCGGAGCGGAACGTACGACTACGCTGTTGGTTGCGGGCGTCCTCGCGGCCCTCGCCGTAGGCAGCCGCTATGACGGCTGGTTTTTCGCCCTGACCTGCGCGGTCGCGATTGCCCTCACGGTGATCGCACGCACCCGGAATGCGTACCAGATGGAAGGATACGTGCTGACGTACGGCGTCATCCCCGCGTATGCCATGGGCTTGTGGTTGCTGTACAACTGGATTTACTTCGGCGATCCCCTGGAGTTCCTGCGGGGCGCGTTTTCGGCACAGCAGCAACAAAAGGTGATCGAGATCAGCGGCCAGCTTGCCACGAAGGGGAATCTGCCCCTCTCTATTCGCACGTATACCTGGGCAATGATTGACAACGTCGGGTGGGTTATTTTCCTGGGCGGCCTGCTTGGCCTGATCGTGTACGTGGTGCGCACGCGCCTCGACGCCGATGCATTTGGCGCCTACGTGTTTCTCTCGCCAATTCCGTTCAACATCCTCGCGCTCTGGGTGGGCCAGACGATCATCCGGGCGCCCCAACTGACGCCGGGCAACTACTTCAATCTGCGCTACGGGTTGCTGGTGCTACCGGGGCTGGCGCTGTTCATCGCGTATATGTTCCACCGCCTGACATTGAGAGGGAGCGCCCCGCTCTATCTCGCGCTGTTTGGGGCCGCGCTTGTGGGACAGGCAGCGATGTGGGCGCCGCAATTCCCGCAGTCTGTGCCCGTGGTCACGGAGGGGATTTACGCCGAAGAACACATCGCGTACGTCGAGGACGCGGCAGTGTGGATACGCGAGCACTATGATGGCGGCGGTATCCTCATTGACGATGCGACGACGCGGATCATTACCGTCTCACACATCCACATGCGCGAATACATCGGCGCGTATAGCGGGCCGACGTGGAAAAGCGCCCTCACCGACCCCGCGCCGTATGCCAGGTGGATCGTGGTCTCTAGCGACAAGCAAAATGGTGTAGTGGACAAACTGTTGCAGGTCGCGGGTGAAAACCCCTACTTCTTCGCGGACTACGACACGGTATACACGAATAAAGGCGTCACAATCTACAAGCGCCGGGAGACTGCGCAGGCCGGTTGAAACGCCATCGTTACCGACGCATGGCAATGCGCACTGCCTTCCGCCTCTCGCGTTTCCGAGTGTACGTGCGGTGGGCAAAAATCGTTGACGGGGCGGAACGCAAGGTGTAGATTAGTCACACGATCATACACTGATCATCTGTGGGGAGGGTGCGATGCCAATCGTGAACCTGAGTTATCACCGCATCGTCGCCAACGAAAAAGACGGAGACACCACCGCAGGCACCCGAATGCCCTGCGGTGGTTTGATGTTCCGGCCCGCAACGGTGCGCGCTGTTACGGGGAGCCGCAAAACGGTGGCATGAAGATGTCGCCTCATCAGGGAGGTACGCCGATGGACTCTCGATTAATCAGCAAGCTGGAAAAAGCCCGACGCTACGCGGGCGAGCCGCATCGCGTGAAGATTCAGGAATGCACGCTGAGCTTTGCCGGCGATCATTCCACGCACACCGTCACCAGCCGCGACGGCCAATGGCATTGCACCTGCCCAGAGTTCGCCCGCGCGTCTGATTGCGCTCATACGATGGCAGTGAAATACATGATGCAGCGCGCCTTTGACGGCGCGAACGTGGATCACGAGGCCCATCTGCTCACACGCGCGTAGGCTTCCAGACGCAAGCGCACGGGCGGCAAAAAGGAAACACGACCGCCCGTGCGCTTGCCAATTTCGTATCTCGCCCCATCTATCCGCCCATCGCGCAAGCGACGCAAATCCGGGGCATAATTCGCGGACAGGCAGATCAGTTGGCGTGAAAAGCGGAGCGTCGCGCGTGCAAAGGGAGAACGACGACCGAGCCGTCCGCTAACAGTTCGCCGGGGGCGAACCGGCTCGTGATTCGTGCGCGTGGGCGGATACGCACGATCGGTGGGTGCGCAACCTCCACCACCGTCAATGTGCCACTGACAATGGCAACGTTGAGAAAGAGCGCGGTGCAGTAGGCGATCAACCGACGACGCATCTTATAACCGCTCGAACCGGACAATGTTGAGTACAAAGATCACCGCGCCCCCGACGGGTACTTCCATCACATCCGAGGGATACCAGGCATGAATGTCCAGCATGTCCGGTGGCACGACTTCCATGCGCTCCCGGCAGTGCTCGGTGATGAGCCGGACAACACGGGTCACCTGCCAGTCCTCAACGCCGATGAGCAACGTCGTGCTCCCGATGCGGAGCAGACCGCCCGTGCTTCCCACGCGTGTGAACCGGAAATCGGCCTGCGTCAGCGCCTGCGCGACGGCATTCGCGTCATAGTCCTGCACTACGGCGGCGACGAGGCGGTTCGGCGGTTTCGGCGGCGGTTTGTATGGCTGAAACTGGCTTGTCACGGCACCTGTTCCTTGCTGCGTTTGATTCCTGCGCCGTGTTATACCACGCTTCGCCCCGGTGGTACACTCCGAACGGAGCGAATGCCGGGTATATGCGTTCTGGCGCGGGTCTTCCTAACCCCCAGCCCTTGTATGGTTGCAGAGAAGGCGGCGAGGGGCGATACACTACCACCACCCAGCCCCTGCCACCCAGTGGGGACGGCCCAGGGAAGTCGGTGGCGTGTGTGCCCGTCGCCGATGAGGAATCCCACCGCCGCACCTGCGGACGGTCGATGTCCGCAAGGGAGCGCAGGCACACCGAAGGGGAAATGCCATAG
>JAABUQ010001041.1_pt1 | contig 62492 bp, 48 predicted proteins | sample 5560001 | NCBI WGS metagenome assembly JAABUQ01 (sample SAMN10711888, study PRJNA513371) | rock metagenome | isolation source: Antarctica rocks | place: Antarctica: Victoria Land, Finger Mt nord | collected 2015-12-18
GCGTCGGGTCGCCGGCCCGTGCGAGGCCCGGGGCGTCGACCCCCGCCAGTGCCACGGCGATGCTCAAAGCGGCCATCCATGACCGGCCTTGCATGCGGTCCCACTCCTTCCGATCCGGGTCGTTGGGCCTCGTCCGGGCGTCCCCGTCCATTGGGATCGCCGCATGCACGCCGTCGCCGGCGCACCCGCCTCCATCCTCGGCGGCGGCGGCACCATAACCGCCCATCCCCATCGACGCAAGCCCACTTAGGAAGGGTCAACGGGCGTCAACATGATTGGTCAGTCGTATCGAAAGATGCGAGTCTTGCTGCCCTCGCCCAAGCCATCTACTAGAGCCTGCATGCTTGCCTCATCACGTCGGATGGCAATTTGTCGTTGATGGCCCGTCGAATCCCCCGGAGAAACTGATGCTGCTGGGGCTCGTGATGCCGTCGAGGGAATCGGCGGAACACGCCAACATGTCCAACTTGCTAATGTGCACAACAACAGATGAAATTGTATAGCTGATCTCTGCGTGATCGGGGTCATCTCCGGTGACCATCCCTTCAGTCCCGGGCGGAATCCGAGGGACGCCCCCAGGTCTAGTGCGGATCGAGAAGGACAGGTCGGCGATCTCCGGTCCGTTCCCACTCGATGGGTCGTCCCTGGCCTGCTCGATTGTAGCCTTGCCGAGAGGGATCGGAGGCTTTCCGTGAGGTATGAACTTGACGTCGGACCACTCTCGTTCGTGTGTAGATCGATCGTCGAACATGGAATGTCCCCTCTCGTTGAAATGGACAAAAGACCATCTATACGGATTGTAACATAGAAATCAAATCGACGACAAGCAAGTTCGGCCAAGAAGAGGGGACGTTCGGGCCGGGCCTCGTCGATGGCCCTCAGGAACTTCTCGTCGGAGCCGGGCGGGTCGTCGGGGCGTGCGGCCATCCTCGTCAGGGCCAGCCGCGGTGCCTCCGACCGGGCGCGACGCTCGGCGTCAGTCGGGGCGATCGGGCGCCTTAGGCGTCGAACCGCAAGGGCGCCGGCCGATTTTCGGTCGCCCGGTCGAGGGGTTCAATCGACATGGGCGGGTTCCCTGGATGTTGAGCGAGTCAACTAGGATTCGCAGCGGTCATGGCATCGGTCGTGACGCTCACGATCTCACGGTCCCCGACTCCTGGCGGCCAACCTCGGCGGGGCCGGGTCTAGGGTTTCGATCCCGGTCGTGGCGGCGGCCGGCGACGACCAGGGTGATTTGCTCGGCGAGCACGCCGAGGGCGAGGACGGCGGCGTCGATTGCGAGGGCCCGGGGCCCGAGGCCGGGGGCCGCTTGGATCAGGCCGAGGTGGACGGAGACGGCGAGGAAGAATGCGAGGAGCAGGTAGCCGAGGAGGGAGTCGGTCAGCACGAGGGGGCGGAAGGGGCGGTCGCGGGGGTCGAGTTCGAGCGAGAAGCGGCCGATGGCGACCCGGATGCGGAGATAAGTCATCAGGCCCATCGCGCAGGTCACGATCATCAGGAGGGTGTAGGCCGGCGGGCCGTAGAGCCGGACGTGGTCGGCCCGGAGGTCGGGCGGGCGGTTGAGCTTGACTTGGCCCAGGCCCGACATCACCTCGAAGACCGAGAAGATGATCAGGCCGGCGAAGCCGATCACCCCGATCAGCTCGCGGTTGGCGTCGTGGAGCGAGGCGGAGACGTGCGCCTCCCACTCGGCCCGGGAGGGGGGACGGAACCCCTCGGCGGCGATGATCCGGCGGGCGGTCGCGGCCGATCGGGCGTGGTCGCGGCAGTAGAATACCAGTCAGGCCAGGGACGTCGAGCCGCCGAAGGCCAGGGCCACCGGGGCTGTCGCCCCGAGGGCCAGGGCCATGACCGAGGCGGAGAAGCCGGCGATGAAGTCGGCCAGGGCGAACTGGAGGAACGAGACGCCGAGGAAGTTGTGCGAGCCGGCCCGCTCGACGTCCCACCGGCTCGTGAAGTCCTGGTCGCGCATCAGGCGGGCGCAGAGCATCCCGTTGAGGATCATCCCGCCGTGGAGCCGGGACATCCGCAGGGCCAGGAGGAGGCTCGGCACCAGGAGCATCGCCGCATAGAAGCCGAACAGGTGCCGCTCGACGTCGGCGAGCGGCGCGGGGAGGTTGCCGCCCAGCGAGTTCTGGAGGAAGATACCCGACGCGACGAAGACCGAGCCGAGGAACGTGTTCAGCTCCGTCCGCCGGCCGATCAGGCTGCGGATCTCCCGGGTCACCGTCGGGAACTCGATCATCGCTCGGACTCCTCCGGCCCGGCCCGAGGGGAGGAAATCGCCCCGGACCTCCGGCCGTCGCGGATTCGCCGCCCGGATCGGGAACTCGCCGAGCGGGGCTCCCCCTGACCGCCTTGACCGTCCGCCGACGCCCAAGGTTCACCCCCGCGGCCGCGGATCAGTCGGCCGCGGGCCGGGCCGCCTGGCGGGCCACGGCCGGGGGCATGGGCGGGCGGTTCCCCCTGGCCTCGGTGATCGAGCGGGCGACGGCGACGACCGACGGGCCCATCCAGTCGAGGACGACCCGGGGGTAGACGCCCAGCAGGACCGTCAGGAGGACGAGGGGGGCGAGGACCGCGACCTCCCGGCCGTCGAGGTCGGCGACGCCTTGGTACTGGGCGTTGGTCCCCAGGAACGTCCGGCGGATCGCCCGGAGGACGTAGGCGGCCGCGAGCACCACGGCGAAGGCGGCCAGGGCCCCGAGGGCGGGGCTGAAGCCGAACGCGGCGAGGACCACGAGCACCTCGGCGACGAACCCGCAGAGCCCGGGCAGGCCCATCGAGCCGAAGAAGATCACCGTCGACGCCAGGCAGGCCAGGGGCATCGCCCGGGCCAGGCCGCCCAGCGCGGCGAGGTCGCGGGTCCCGGCACGCTTCTCGATCACCCCGACGAGGAAGAACATGCCCGTCGAGGTGATCCCGTGGGCGATCATCATGTACATCGCCCCGTCGAGCCCGAAGGCGTAGACCCGGGGGTCGCCGCCCAGGTTCATCGCCGCCAGGCCGAGCGTGACGTACCCCATGTGGCTGATCGAGCTGTACGCCACCAGCCGCTTGAGGTCGGCCTGGGCCAGGGCCAGGAGCGCCCCATACAGGATGGTGAACGCCCCGAGCGCGGCCACCGGCCAGGCCCAGTCGTGCGCCCCCGAAGGGGCCAGGGGCCAGGCGAAGCGGATCAGGCCGTAGCCGCCGACCTTGAGGAGGACCCCGGCCAGGACCATGCTGATCGGCGTCGGCGCGTGGACGTGGGCGTCGGGCAGCCAGGTGTGGAACGGGAACGAGGGCAGCTTGACCGAGAACCCGACCAGGAACAGGAGGAAGACCAGTTGCTGGACCCAGGGGCCGTAGTACCCGGTCTCGGACGCCGCCCTGGCCAGGAGCACGGAGTCGAAGGTGTGCCCCTCGAAGGCCATGCCGGAGAGGGTCGAGGGGGCGTCGCCCGGCCAGAAATAGAGGGCGAGGATCGCGACCAGGATGAAGACCGAGCCGAACAAGGTGTAGAGCAGGAACTTCATCGCCGCATACTCGCGCCGGTCGCCCCCCCAGAGGGCGATCAGGAAGTACATCGGCAGGAGCATCGCCTCGAAGAAGACGTAGAAGAGCACCAGGTCGAGCGACAGGAACGCCCCCATCAAGGTCGAGTTGAGCAGGAGGAAGAGCGCGAAGTAGCCGCGGACCTTCTCCTCGACCTTCCAGCTTGCCAGGCAGGCGAGCACGCCGACGAGGCTCGCCAGGAGGACCAGGGCCAGGCTGATCCCGTCGAGGCCGAGGTAATACTGCATGCCGAAGTCGGGCACCCAGGCGTGGCGGACGACCAGGTCGCCCGGGCTCGATGACGCCGCCCGGGTCGCCAGCGGGGCGCGGGCCGGGTCGATCGCGACGAAGCCTCGCCAGGCGACGAGGGCCAGGAGCAGCGTGACCACGGTCGTCCCCAGGGCGAACCCCTTGATCGCGGCCTTCGCCCGGTCGGGGATCAGCAGGACCGCGAACGCCCCGCCCATCGGGACGATCCAGAGCAGGCTCAGCAGCAGGTCGTCGCTCGGCATGGTGTCCCTCTAGGCCCCTCGAAACCCGGCCCAGGCCCAGGCGAACATCGCCGCGAACAGGCCCACCACCGCCACCGCCAGGGCCATCAAGTAACCCCGGAGGCTGCCCGACTGGAGCCTCCGGCCCCGCTCCCCCAGGCCGTACACCGAGGCCGCCACCAGGGCCACCAGCCGGTCGATCGCCAGGCGGTCGAAGGCGGCCTCGACCCGGCTCAGCCGCTCGACCAGCCGGGCCGAGGCGTTCACCAGCCCGTCGAGCGCCCGGCGGTCGAGCCATGCCAGCGCGCGGGCCAGGGCCAGGGTCGGCCGGACGAGGGCCGCGCGGTACAGCTCGTCGAAATGCCACTTCCGGACCAGGAACTGATGGATCGGCGCGAACTTCCGGGCCGTCCGGTTGGGGTCGAGCCGCCTCCAGCCGGTCCAGGGGCCGTAATAGAGCGCCCCCAGGCCGAAGCCGATCGAGGCGACCAGGATCGAGGCCCCCAGGGCCCACCACCGGGCATCCCCCACGTCGAGCGACTCGATCGGCTCGCCGTAGCGGAGCATCCGCTCCAGGACCGGCTCCGACCCGACGAACGGCACGATCGTCACCGGCCAGCCCAGCACCACCGTCGGCACCACCAGGGCGATCAGGGGCCAGGTCAGGAGCCGCTCGCCCTCCGTCGCCCGCTGCGCGGCAGGGCTCCTCGGCTCTCCCGCGAAGATCAGGAACCAGAGGCGGAACATGTAGAACGCCGTCAGGACCGCGCCCGCGACCGGCAGGAGGAACAGGAGGATGTGCTCGGGCCTGGCGAGCACGTAATGCAGGGCCGAGGCGAGCACGGCGTCCTTCGAGTAGAACCCGCTGAAGAGGGGGACGCCCGAGATCGCCATGGTCCCCCCGAGCATCGCCAGCGCGGTCGTCCGCATCCGCCGGTAGAGGCCGCCGAGCCTGGCCATGTCGTAGGTGTGGACCGCGTGGTAGACGGTGCCCGCCCCCAGGAACAGCAGGGCCTTGAAGCAGGCGTGCGTCAGGAGGTGGAACAGCCCGGCCGCCCGACCGCCCACGCCGAGGGCCAGCATCATGAACCCGAGCTGGCTGATCGTCGAGTAGGCGAGCACCTTCTTGTAGTCGTGCTGGACCATCGCGATCGAGGCGGCGAGGAACAGGGTGATCCCCCCGCAATAGGCGATCGTCAGCATCACCTCGGGCGCGAGGATCGGCATCACCCGGGCCACCAGGTACACCCCCGCCGCCACCATCGTCGCCGCGTGGATCAGCGCCGAGACGGGAGTCGGCCCCGCCATCGCGTCCGGCAGCCAGACGTGGAGCGGGAACTGGGCGCTCTTCCCCGCGCAGCCGGCGAACAGCCCCAGCCCGGCCAAGACCAGCCAGCCGTAGCCGATCCGCCGGGGGCCCGCCGGGGCCGGCACGACCCTCGCCGACCCGCCCGGGTCGTCGGCCAGCGAGACGAATCGATGCCCGTCGACGACGGAGACGTTCAGCTCGCCCCCCTGGTCGCGGATCGACCGGTTCAGCTCGGCGATGTCGAGCGTGCCGAGGCTCGACCAGATCAGCCCGAGGGCCAGGAGCATCCCGGCGTCGCCGACCCGGTTCACGAGGAACGCCTTGTCGGCCGCGTCGGCGTTGGCCCCGTCCTCGCGCCAGAAGCCGATCAGGAGGTACGAGCAGAACCCGACCAGCTCCCAGGCCACGAACACCTGCAACAGGTTCGGCGCCGCCACCAGGCCGAGCATCGCCGAGCAGAACAGCCCGAGCGTGGCGAAGAACCGCGAGACTCGGGCGTCGCCCCGCATGTACGCGATGGCGAAGATGTGCACGGCCGAGGCCACGAACGTGATCATCACGAACATCAAGGCCGCCAGGTTGTCCACCGCCATCCCGACCGGAAGGCTCAAGCCCCCGGCCGAGGCCCAGTCGGCCGACGCCGACCACGCCAGCGGCTCCGACCCCTTGGACCCCTCGCCGAACACGCCGACGACCTGGCCGAAGTAGGAAGCCCCACCGGCGAGGCTCAGGGCGAACGACGCGGCGATCGCCCCCGAGGCCACCCAGCCCGAGGCCGGGCCCAGCCTCCGGCCCGCCGCGAGCAGGGCCACCGACGACGCCAGCGGGACCAGGATGGCGGCGACGTAACAACCGGCCTGCCAGCTCATCGCGATCCCTTCGACCTCGGCCCGACCGCCGCGAATGCCGACCCCTCGGGCCGCTCGGCGGACCTCGAACTGTAACCGGCCCGGACAACCCAAGGCAAGGCCCCGCGCGGCCCGGCCACATCACGCGCGGTCCGTCAAGATCCTTGCATCGGGTCGTCCCCTCGATCACATTGGCGATCGGCGGGGAGGCTCATCCCGTGCTCGATGGCTCGGGGGGCAACCCGCCATCCTCCATCGAGGGAGAACTTCGCATGTCGGATCGCGTCTTGATCATCGGGGCCGGGCCGACCGGGCTGACCGCCGCGCTGGAGCTGGCCAGGCTGGGCGTCCCGGTCCGGATCGTCGAGAAGCGGCCCGAGCCGCCGACCACCTCGCGGGCGATCGGCGTCCAGGCCCGGACGTTGGAGCTGCTCGACCGGCGCGGCCTGGCGAGCGAGCTGGTCCGGGTCGGCAATCGGGTCCTGGGCGGGACACCCCACGGCGGCGGCAAGCCGCTGCTCCACCTCGACTTCACCCGGATCGACAGCCCGTTCCCCTTCATCCTGATGGTCTCCCAGGCGGAGACCGAGCGGGTCTTGCGCGAGGCGATCGGCAAGCTCGGGGTCGTGATCGAGCGCGGGGTCGAACTGGTCGGGATCGCCCAGGACGCCCATTCGGCCGATCCCAACCCGGTCAAGGCGGTGCTCAGGCATCCCGACGGCCGGATGGAGCGGGCGGAGGCCCCGTGGCTGATCTCCGCCGAGGGGGCGCACAGTTCCGTCCGAGCGACCCTCGACCTCCCCTTCGAGGGCCGGACGTTCGAGTCGAATTATGCCCTGGGGGACCTGTACGCCGACGGCGACCTGCCCGAGGCCGACATGCAGATCTTCACCTCCGACCGCGGGTTCCTCGCCGTGTTCCCCCTGGGCGGCCGGCACTTCCGCCTGATCGTCGCCCAACCGGACGGCGACCCGAAGCGGGGGACGCCGCCGACGATCGAGGAGTTGCAGGCGGTCTATGACGACCGGGCCGAGGTCCCCGCCCGGTTCCGCGACCTAGCCTGGAGTTCCTGGTTCTGGATCAACAGCCGGATGGTCGCCCGGCTCAGGGTCGGGCGATTCCTCCTCGGCGGCGACTCGGCCCACATCCACAGCCCGGCCGGGGCCCAGGGGATGAACACCGGCATCCAGGACATGATCAACCTCGGCTGGAAGCTGGCCTGGGTGATCCGGGGGCATGCGCCCGAATCCCTGCTCGACACCTACGAGCAGGACCGCCTGCCGGTGATGCGCAACGTCCTGTCCAACACCGAGAGGCTCACCGGCATGATCGGCTCCGAGGACCCCGTCGTCCGGGGCCTGTTCAACCACCTCGGCCCCTGGATCGGCGGCACCGGCCTCGTCCAAAATGAAGGGCCGACCCGGATGAGCCAGATCGCCGTGGGCTACCGGCAAAGCCCGCTCTCGGCCAACCACGCGCACGGCGGGACCTTGCACGCGGGGGATCGCCTGCCGGACTTGCCGATGCGGGCCCTCCGGGGCGAAGTGTGGTCCGACGCCCGGTTGTTCGAGCTGCTCGACCCGTCGCGGTTCGTCCTCCTGATCGTCCACCCCGAAGGGTCGGATCTCGGGTCAAGCGAGCTGCGCGAGGCAGCCCGGGAATGGCCCGACCTCATCGGGGTGGAGGAGCTTTCCGCCCCGGCGGACGATGAGGCCAACGCCCGGTTCCGCTCGGCCTTCGGCCGCCCCGGCGGGGCGTTCCTGGCCCGGCCCGACGGCTACCTCGGCCTCGCCTCGGGCCTCCGCTCCGGCGCCGGGGACCTCCGGGAGTATGGCCGGCGGTGGCTCAAGGCATGAATGTGTTTTAATGAATATTTATCGTTTTTGTATAAATATGTAGGGTGGCATCGAGCGGAGCGAGGACCACCCTACGTTTTTATGTGTGTGTCGCCGAACCGATGACGTTGGAGTCTCCTGCCGCTTCGCCTTGGAATCGGGGCGAGGGATGGGTTAGGATCGATCCCTCGCCGACCTCGCCCGGAGCCCAGGGGCGACGCCGGCCGGAGCGGCCAAGGATGACCATGATCGGCCTCGACCAGCTCGATCCCCTCGCGTCGCTCGCCGGGCCGGTCCGCGACTGGTTCGCGAGCCGCTTCCCCGCAGGCCCGACCCCGGCGCAAGCCTTGGCCTGGCCGCCGATCGCCTCGGGCGAGAACCTGCTGCTGGTCTCTCCCACCGGCACGGGCAAGACCCTCGCGGCGTTCCTGGCGATCCTCGACGGCCTGTTCCGCGAGCATGCGGCGGGCACGCTCGGGGCCGGCATCCGCTGCGTCTATGTTTCGCCCCTGCGGAGCCTGGGATACGACATCGAGCGGAACCTGTCCCGGCCGCTCGAAGCGATCCGGGCGAAGCTCGACCTGGAGGCGTCGCCGGTCACCGTCGGCGTCCGGACGGGCGACACCACGCCTTACCAGCGGAAGAAACTCCGCGAGAACCCCCCGCACGTCCTGATCACCACGCCCGAGAGCCTGGCCCTGATGCTCAGCCAATCGAGCTGGGACCCGACCTGGGCGGGCGTCGATCACCTGATCGTGGATGAGGTCCACGCCCTCGTCCCCTCCAAGCGAGGGGCCGACCTGATGGTCTCGCTCGAACGCCTGGCGGCCAAGGCGAAGGGCGACCCCTGCCGGGTCGGGCTCTCGGCCACCTGCCGGCCGCCCGAGCCGGTCGCGCGGTTCCTGGTCGGGCCGGACCGGGCTTGCCGGGTGATCGAGGCCCCCTTGCCGGCGGGCTCGCCCGAGCTTTCGCTCGAAGTCGAGTCGCTGATGAAGCCGGACGAGGGGCCGCATCGGGGGCTGACGTATCGGCGGCTGATCCGGCGGCTCAAGGGGGCGACGGCCGAGGCCAGGACGACGGTGGTCTTCGCCAACACCCGGGCCTTCACCGAGAAGGTGACGCATGACCTCCGACTCGACCTGGGGGACGGCGGCGAGTCGGTCGCGGCGCACCACTCGGCGCTCGATGCCGAGCGGCGGCGGGCGGTCGAGGCGTCGCTGAAGGCGGGCGACCTGAAGGTCGTCGTCACCAGCACCAGCCTGGAACTTGGGGTCGACATCGGCCAGGCCGACCTGTCGGTCCTGATCGGCCTGCCGGGCAGCGTCTCGCGCTGCCTCCAGCGGGTCGGGCGGGCGGGGCATGCCGTGGGGGTCCAGACCCGAGGGGTCCTCCTGGCCGCCACCCCGGCCGAGCTGGCCGGCGCGGTCGTCACCGCCGAGGCGGCGCGTCGGTCCGAGGTCGAGCCGTTGCGGACGATCGACAACCCGCTCGACGTCCTCTGCCAGCAACTCATCGGCATGGCCTGCGGCGGCGAGTGGTCGAGCGACTCGGCTTACGCCCTGCTCCGGAAGAGTTCGAGCATGGCCGGCCTGGCCCGGGCCGACTTCGACGCCTGCCTCGCCTTCCTCGCCGGCGAGTTGTCCGCGCCCCCGGGGGCGTTCGAGCCCGAGCCCGGCTCCGCCCCGCGCTGGACCTCGCCCCGGATCTGGAAGCGGGGGGGACTGTTCGGGATCAAGAACGGCCGGGTGATCCGCTGGTTCTGGTCGAACGTGGGGACGATCACGTCGGAGGAGTCGGTCCGGGTCCAGGTCGACGCCCAGGTGATCGGGTCGCTGGAGGGGGCCTACGCCGAGCGACTCCAGCCGGGCGACCGGTTCCTGCTCGACGGCCGGGCCCTGGAGTTCAAGCGGCTCGACGGCCTGGTCGTGCACGCGACCGCCGCGTCGTCCGGCGAGCCGAACCTGCCCAGGTGGACGAGCGACCGCCAGGGGCTCTCGGCCGAGCTGGCCCGCGACCTCGCCGCCTTCCGCGCCGAGGCGGCCGGGGTCCTCGCCCAGGGTCCGTCCGCCCTCCGCTCCTGGCTGGCCGAGGGGCACGACCTCGGTCCCGACGAGGTCGGCGTCCTGGAAACCCTGTTCGCCGCCCAGGAGCAGATCAGCGAGATCCCGGCGGCTTCCGCCGCCCTCGTCGAGGAATACCCCAACATCGAGGGGCCGGGGATGGTCTACACCTTCCACGCTCCGCTCGGCCGGCCGGCGTGCGAGGCCGTCGGCCGGGCGGTCGCCGCCCGCCTGGGCCGGCGGTTCGGCCGCGACCTGAACCTCACGGTCGCCGACCTCGGCTGGTCGATCACGCTGCCCGAGGGGGCCAGGCTCGCCCTCGCCGAGATCCCCCCCCTGCTCTCCCCCGACCATTTCGAGGACGACGTGCTCGACGGCCTCGACCGGGGCGACCTCCTGGCCAGGCGGTTCCGCCACGTCGCCGCGACGGCCTTGATGGTCCTCCGCCGGCCCGAAGGGGGCCGGACCAAGGTCGGCGGCCTGCTCTGGGTCAGCCAGCGGCTGTTCCCCCTGGTCAAGGCCGCCTGCCCCGACCACCCGCTCTTGCGCGAGACCCGCCGCGAGGTCCTCAACGACTGCCTCGACGCCCCCTCGGCCCGGGCCTGGCTGGCGTCCGGGCCGCTCGTCCGGTTCCGGGCGCTCGACGGCCCCTCCCCGTTCGCCTCCGCCTGGATCGACCCGGGCGGGCCCGAGCCGGTCCGGTTCGAGTCCCCCGCCGACGCCCTCCGTCGGCTCCACGAACGCCTGGTGCCGCGATGATCCAGGGCCCTGATGGCTGGAAGCTCGCCCCCGAAGGCGCCGCGGTCCACGAGGGGGAGCGCCTCGCGGTGATCGCCGACGTCCACCTCGGCTACGAGTGGGCCCGGGGAGCCGGCGGCGACTGCCTCCCCGCGCACTCCCTGGCCGAGACCCTGGCCAAGCTCGACGCCCTGCTCGGCCGCTCGCCGATCGCCCGGCTCGTCGTCGCCGGCGACCTCGTCGAGTCGCCCAGGGCTTGCCGCCGGACCGCCGCCGACGTCCGGAGCCTCTTCGAGTGGCTCGACGACCGGGGGATCGAGCTGATCCCCGTCCTGGGCAACCACGACCCCCAGGGGCGGGGCGCCCCCCGGCCGACCTACGAGGTCGCCGGCTGGACCATCGCCCACGGCCACCGCCCGATCAAGGCCCCGAAGACCATCTCCGGCCACCACCACCCGGTCCTCCGGGCCGACGGCGTGAACGCCCCCTGCTTCCTCGTCGGCCCCGAGTCGATCGTCCTCCCCGCCTTCACCCCCAACGCCGCCGGCCTCCCCGTCGGCTCCGCCGGGACCCCCGGGGGCTGGATGGACGACCGGATTCGCTGCGTCGCCGGCCTCGGGGGGGAGCTCCTCGACTTCGGCCCCCTGCCCGGCCTGGTGGCGACGCTCAGAGGCGGCTGAAAACCTCTTGTAGGGTGGGTCGAGCTTGCAAGTCCCACCATCGATGCGTGTTGATGGTAGGGCTCGCTCCGCTCGACGCCCCCCTACGAGTCAAGCCCGACCTCCGGCTTATTCCTTGGCCTTGGTCAGCGTGGTGACGATCTTCTCGTACCCCTCCATCTCGTACTTGGTGGGCCGATCGCCCTGGGGGGAGAAGCAGAAGACGAAGTCGTCGCCGTCGAACTTGTAGATCCCCTTGGAGGTCTTGCCCTTGGAGTCCTCGGGCCCCTCGTCGATCCGGAAGTCGATGGTCTTGTCGGGCTTGGCCTCGGGGTCGAGCGTGACGGTCATCGTGTACGACCGGCTCGGGGCGACGACCTTGAGCGTCTTGCCATCGAAGGCGTAGGTGACCTTGGTGCCGTCGCCGGACGGGGCGGTCCACTTACCCTGGACCTTCTTGAGGTCGCCGTCGACCTTGTCCTTGTCGTCGGCGCCGAGCAGGAGCGAGGCCGAGGGGATCAGCAGGGCGAGGGCGAGCAGTAGCTTGTTCGCATGCATCGATTCGTTCTCCAACATTGGATGGACCGGGTCGGCCCAACTGTAGTCACGCCCGCCGAGGGGGGCAAGGGAGGGCGGGCCGGCCCGGCCTTGTCGGCCCGACCCGGCTCGACTAGCCTGGATCGGGGTGGGGAAGGCGGACCGAGGCTCGAAGGAGGCCGGGCGATGCACGAGCGTTATCCCTGCGGCGGGATCGGCCGGCGGCGGTTCCTGGCGGGCGCGACGGCCTTGCCGGCCCTGGCGGGGCTGCATGCCTCGGCTCAGGAGCCGAAGGGGACGAAAGGGTCGCCCGCGGCCTCGGGCAGGCTCGGGGTCCCGGGCCCCTTCCCCGGCCGGGTGATCGAGGCCCGGAACCCGGGCATGATCCGCGGGGGGGTGAAGGACCGGGGGGCGATCGGCCGGACCCTGGATGCGGGGATCAAGGCCCTGGTGGGGTCGGACGACCCGGTCGAGGCCTGGCGGTCGTTCTTCGAGCCGGGCGACGTGGTCGGGATCAAGATGAACCCGGTCGGGGCCCCGCTGGCGGCGACCTCGGCCGAGCTGATGCTCGCGGTGATCGACGGCTTGAAGGCGGCCGGGGTCAACCCCCGGGACATGATCGTCTTCGACCGCTACCGCGAGGAGTTCATCTCCGCCGAGATGCACAAGGCGGTCCCCGACGGCGTGCCCTGGGGCGGCCTGACCCCGGAGGCCGAGCCGAGCCAGCTCCGCCTGTCCTGGCCGGGGAACGACCCGGTCTCGGGCTACGACCCCGACGAGTTCATGGAGATGAACCTCGTCCACCACGGGGCCGACCCCAAGGACGACCGCAATCTCCGCTCGCACCTCGGCCTGCTCGTGACCCGGCGGGTCAACAAGCTCGTGCTCCTTCCGGTGCTCAAGGACCACGGCTCGGCCGGGGTCACCGGGGCGCTGAAGAACATGAGCCACGGCCTGGTCAACAACGTGGCCCGGTCGCACAGCACGCCGCAGACGAATACGTGCAACCAGTTCATCCCGCAGGTCGTCGCCCACCCGATCATCCGCAAAAAATGCGTGCTCCAGATCCTCGACGGGATCAAGGGGGTCTACCAGGGGGGGCCGTTCGGCTACAAGGAGAACCCGAGCTGGACCTGGGAGTACAACGCCCTCCTGCTGGCGACCGACCCCGTCGCGCTCGACCGGATCGAGTGGGACATCATCGACGCCAAGCGGAAGGAGATGGGCCTGGCCGGCGTCGGCGCCGTCGGCCGGCTCGCCGCGGACGCCGACCGCGAAGGCTTCGACGTCCGCCAGCCCCAGCACATCCCCCTGGCCGCCAACCTTGGCCTCGGCCTCTTCGACCTCAAGTCCCCCCTGGGACGCAAGCACCAGGTCGACCACCGGGTCGTGGCGGTGGCCTGACCGCCCGGGCGAGCCTCGGACCGGAGCAACCCGGGTAGAGCTGTCGATCCCGGAGATGATCGGCAGTTCCGGGTGGCAGGGGTCGGTACCCCGCCCCCGGAAGCCCTGCGCTGGGCCCGACCAGACCGGCCCCGGGTGAGGGGTACCGACCCCTGCCACCCAGAGGAGGCAATCCCCACGATCTCACGGATCGAGGGCTACACCTCTCGAAGAACGTCCGAGCGATCCCGCGAGCCCAGGTCGTTGACATGGCACGATCTCCTCGCAATCTTCATCGGGGACGAGGGGGGCGGCACCCGGCCCAGGGGGATTCGTTGGCCGGCGGGCCTCCTTGGAGTGTTCGTCGATGTCTACCCCGGCGCCTATGATGGTCAGGTGCGCAGTGAATTTCGTGCAGGATGCCACAAGCGGCGTTGCGTTTTCCCGGGATATCGTTTCATAATGGCGGGAACCCGGTCGTTCCTGGGGTCGATCCGCCGAGCGGAACCGGGTCGGTCGAAAGGCTCTGCATGCCCGAAGTCACGATCAGCCTGGAAAGCCACGACGAGGAGCTTGCCGTCTTCGGCAGCCGCGACCAGTACCTCCGTCAGGTCCGCGACGCTTTCGGCGTCAAGGTCGTCGCCAGGCATGGCGAGGTCCGGGTCGAGGGCGAGACCCGGCGGATCGAGCAGGCCCGCGAGGTCCTCGAAGAGCTGCGGGTCTGGCACCGGAAACGTCGGACCGCCTCGTCGGGCGACGTGGCCGAGTTGATCGAGTCGCGGTTCCGGACCGCGTCCGAAGATGCGAACGGCACCCCCGTCGAATTTCGCGAGGGGAACAAGGTCGTCCGGGCCCGGACCGACGGCCAGTCTCGGTACATCGCCACCCTCCGCGACCATGAGCTAGTGTTCTGCATCGGTCCGGCGGGCACGGGCAAGACCTACCTGGCCGTGGCGATGGCGGTGTCCGAGCTGCGGAAGGGGAAGATCAAGAAGATCGTCCTGGTCCGGCCGGCGGTCGAGGCGGGCGAGCACCTCGGGTTCCTCCCGGGCGACCTCGAGGCCAAGATCAACCCGTACCTCCGCCCCCTGCTCGACGCGCTTCATGATCTGATGGAATACGACCAGATCCGCCGCTACATGGGCAACGACCTGATCGAGATCGCCCCCTTGGCCTACATGCGGGGCCGGACCCTGAACGACGCCGTGATCATCCTCGACGAGGGGCAGAACGCGACGGTCCCGCAGATGAAGATGTTCCTGACCCGGATGGGGCAAAATGCCCGGATCGTGGTCACCGGCGACACCAGCCAGGTCGACCTCCCGCCCGAGACCGTCAGCGGGCTGGCCGACGCGGTCGAGCGGCTCAGGGGGGTGCCCGGCATCGGGATCACCACCCTGGACCGGTCCGACATCGTCCGCCACCCCCTGGTCCAGGCGATCGTCAACGCTTACGAAGAGACCGAGCCGGCCGGGCGGGCCGGGACGGGCGGGGGCACCACCCCACAGCCCGCCGACCGACCGCCCGAACCCGGCCCAACCGCCTCGGAGTGAGGCGGTCACCCGGACCGTTCGCGGTCGGGCCCGTTCGGCGGGCCTGACGTGATGGGGCCGGGCGGAAGCCTCGCCAGACGTGGGCGAGGCGCACTCCGGCGTGGGACGGGCCCCGGCCCGTTGACCGCGCGTGCCCGAGACCATCCATGAGCATCGGCAAACGTCGCCCCAAGCTTCCCAGGGCCCAACTCCGGCCCTCCAACCCCATCGCCCTCCAGCAGGGCCGCCTGGCCCGCCAGCGCGACCGCCTGGCCCGCCTCGCCGTCGTCGCGCTGGCCGTGCTCGCCACCGCCGCGATCGTCCACGGCCCCGGCCCCTTCTTCACCTATCGCCTGGGCCAGCGCCCCGACCGCGAGGTCCGCGTCAACGTCGACCAGTTCCGCCGGCTCAACCCGGTCCGGACCGGCACCGAGCGGCAGGCCGCCGCCGACCAGGTCCCCCCCTCGATGATCAACGACCCGGCGCCGATCCAGGACCTCGCCGAGCGGCTCGACGACCTCGTCGGCGCCGTCGCCAAGGCGCCGACCTTCGACGCCGTGCCCGAGTCGTTCCGCGGCCAGTGGAAGCTCACCGCCGCCCTGTATGACGACATCCGCGAGGCCAGCGACACCCCCGAGCGGCTCGAAGACCTCCGCCGCCGGATCAAGGCCGCCTTCGACCCCCTGATCCGCGACGGCGTGCTCGGCCCCGACGTCCTCCCCAGGCAGGAGGAGGCCAGTCGGATCCTCTCGGTCCGGTTCGCCAACCAGGCCCACCGCGAGGCCCACCCCGTCGCCCGCGACCGCGTCATCCGCGAGCGGCTCGACAAGCTCGACGGGCCCGTCGGCAAGGGGTTCATCGCCGCCTTCAACCCCCCCGCCCTCGGCCAGGGGCTCTTCACCCTGATCGCCGACCGCCTGGCCGGGCATCCCACCCTCTCCTACGAGGAAGGGTACACCACCAAGCTCCGGGCCAACGCCCACGCCGCCGTCTCCGACGTCTACGAGACCTACCGCAAGGGGGAGCTGCTCGTCGACCAGGGGCAGGAGATCCGCGAGGAGCAATTGCTCCTGCTCCGCGAGGAGCACGACGTCGCCAACAAGCAGCGCGACTGGACCGACCGGGCTCGCAGGGCCGGGGCGGTCCTGGTGCTCTCGGCCGCGATGTTCCTCCTGATCGGCTACTACATCCACCGCCACGAGCCGAAGATCGCCGGCGACCTCGGCCGGATCGCCTCGATCTGCGGGCTGTCGGTCGTCGCCCTCGGCGTCGCCCGGCTCCTGACCATGCAGCCCTGCGCCGAGCTGGCGCCGGTGGCGATCGCGGCGATGATCCTGGCGATCGCGTACAACCCGTTCTTCGCCCTGATGGTCACCTTCGCCCTGAGCCTGCTGACCAGCGTGGCGATGGACGTGGGGATCGGCCACTTCCTGATCCTGATGGGGGGCACGTCGGTCGGCGTGCTCTGCCTGCACGAGGTCCGGACCCGGACCAAGCTGATCAAGGTCGGGGCCCTGATGGCGGTCGGCTACGCCGTCCTGACCTGGGCCACCGGGCTCTGGCACGAGCAGCCCCTGGGGATGATCGCGGTCGACAGCCTCTGGCGAGGCGGCTGGGGCCTGATGGCCGGCTTCGTCCTGGGCGGGATGCTCCCCTTCGTCGAGAACGGCTTCGGGATCGTCACCGGGATCAGCCTGCTGGAGCTGGGCGATATCACCCACCCCCTGCTCCAGGAGCTGGTCCGCCGGGCCCCGGGCACGCACAACCACTCGATCGCCGTCGGCACGATCGCCGAGGCCGCCGCCGAGCGGATCGGCGCCAACGCCCTGCTGGTGCGGATCGGGGCCTACTTCCACGACATCGGCAAGATGCTCAAGCCCCACTACTTCGTCGAGAACCAGGCCGGGGCCACCAACCGCCACGCCAACCTCGCCCCGGCCATGAGCACCCTGATCATCATCGGCCACGTCAAGGACGGCGTCGACCTCGGCCGCCAGCACCACCTGCCCGAGCCGATCATCGACCTGATCGAGCAGCACCACGGCACCACCCTCGTCGAGTACTTCTTCAACGAGGCCACCAAGCGCTCCGGCGCCAACCCCGACGGGGCCAGCGTCCTCGAAGGGGCCTTCCGCTACCCGGGCCCACGCCCCCAGTCCAAGGAAGCCGCCATCCTGATGATCTCCGACGCCGTCGAGAGCGCCAGCCGGACCCTCTCCGAGCCGACCCCCGGCCGGATCGAGGGGCTGGTCCGCGACCTCATCAACAAGCGGCTCCACGACGGCCAGTTCGACGAGTGCGGCCTGACCCTCCGCGAGATCTCCGAGATCCGCGAGAGCCTGATCAAGTCGCTCATCGGGATCTACCACGGCCGGGTCAAGTATCCGGAGCAACGGACCGCCTGATGGAGACCGACACACCCCGCCCCGCCCCCGCGCCCGTCGCCGGGATCGAGGTCGAGATCAGCGACACCCAGTCGCACCTGGACGTCGACCCCCGCCGCCTCCATGACGTCGTCCGCCGGACCCTCGCGCTCGAAGGGGTCGAGGCCGGCTCGATCTCGGTCGCCCTCGTCGACGACGCGGCGATCCGGGTCATCAACGCCCGCCACCTCGGGCACGACTGGCCGACCGACGTGATCAGCTTCGGGCTCTCCGACCCCGGCGACCCCGAGCTGTCCGGCGAGCTCGTCGTCTCCGCCGAGATGGCCGCCGCGACCGCCCGCGCCGTCGGCGCCGAGCCGTTCGCCGAGCTGGCCCTGTACGTCGTCCACGGCCTGCTCCACCTGTGCGGCCACGACGACCGGACCTCCGAGGACGCCGCCTCGATCCGCGCCCGCGAGGGGGAGGTCCTGGCCGAGCTCGGCCTGGTCAACACGTTCCCCCTCGCGTGCGGCCCCGAGGTCGAGGCCGGCGCCGCGGCCGAGCCGGTCGGCGAAGATCCCAGTCGGGGGGCTGTCCGTTGGATGCGTTGACCCCGGGCCAGGCCCTCGGCTTCGGCCTCCCCCTGCTCGCGACCCATGCCGCCTCGGTCGCCCTGGGCCGCGCGCTGCGGACGTACTCGCGGAGCCGGCTCGAAGAGGTCTGCGAGGCCAAGGGGCGGCCGGGCCGGGCCGACGCGATCGCCCACCACGACGAGGCGACCGAGCGCGCCGCCGAGGCCCTCGGCGTGGTCGCCGGCGTGGCCCTGGTCGCGCTGGTGGCCCTGTTCGCGGGCACCCCGCCCCCTTCGATGCCTCCCGACCATCCCGGCCCCAGGCTGCCGATCGCCGCGGCCATGGCGGTCGCGGTGGCGATGGCGGCGGCGGTCCACCTGGTGTCCAGCGTGGTCGGCCGGGTCTGGGCCGAGACCCTGCTCGACGCCGCCTGGCCCGGCGCCTCGGCGGTCCGGGTGGTCGCATGGCCCCTGACGGCCGCGGGCACCCTGCTGGAGGAGCTGGCCAGCCGGCTCGCCCGACCCGGCGACGTCGCCCCCCGCCCCGCCACCGTCGAGGTCGAGTTCCTCGCCGACGCCGACCACCCCGAGGAGGCCGACGGCGACCTCCCCGAGTCGACCCGGGTCCTCCTGGAGCACGTCGTCGCCCTCACCCGGCGCGACGTGTCGGAGATCATGACCCCCCGATCGGCGATCGTCGCCCTGCCGGCGTCGACCTCGGCCCGGGCGGCGGCGACGACCTTCCGCGAGTCGGGCCTGAGCCGCATCCCCCTCTTCGGCGAGAACCGCGACGACATCCTCGGCATCCTCTACGCCAAGGACCTGTTCCCGCCGATGGCCGAGGCCGACGACCCCGACACGGTCCACCCCCGCAAGCTCGTCCGGCCGGCCTACTTCGTGCCCGAGTCCAAGAACGCTAGCGACCTGCTGGGCGAGCTCCGGGCCCGACGGAGCCAGATCGCCGTCGTGCTCGACGAGTACGGCGGCGTGGCCGGGCTGATCACGCTCGAAGACCTCTTCGAGGAGCTGGTCGGGCCGATCGACGACGAGCACGACCCGCTCACGCCCGACGACCGCGTCGTCCCCCTGGGCGGGACCCGCTACGAGGTCGCTGCCACCGTCGCCCTCGAAGACCTCAACGACCGGCTCGGCCTCCACCTGCCGACCGACGGCGACTTCCAGACCGTCGGCGGCTTCGCCTTCAACGCCCTCGGGCGGCTCCCCGCCGCCGGCGAGACGTTCCAGGCCAACGGGGTCGAGTTCACCGTCCTCGAGGTCGTCGACCACGCGATCCGCCGGGTCCAGCTCGCCCTCGCCCCGCATTGAGTTTCGCGAGGCTCTCGCCTCGCTTCGAAACGCGAAAGGGGCGGCCGGAACTCCCGTCGCGGAGGGGAAACCCTGTCGCGACGGCCGGAGCCTTCGACCACCCCCTCCGTGGTTTATCGAACGATCCGCCCCGAGGTGCCGATCAGCGGCGCCCGCGAGCGGGTTCGGCCGGGACGTAGATCGGACAGGGCTTGGGCTTGGGCCGGCCGGCGAGGGCCGCTAGGACCTCACGCTCGACGGCATCGGCCGCCCTGTCCACGGCCCTGGCGATCCTCTTGACGATGGCCCCGAATCGGATCATAACGCGTTCTCTCCCATGTCCAGGACGGTCCCTGATTCGAACGGAAGATGCATGGGGCCGGGCGCGAGCCCTTGAAGGGTCTGTTAAGATCCTAGGCAATCTCGGGACCGAAGCAAGCCGAATGTGACCGGTCCCGCTTGAAGTAATAGGGCGCATCCGGCCCGATGGTTCGCCCGAGTCCTCGATTCGCGGCGTAAACACACCATCGGCCGGGCGAGGGCCCCGGGATGACCCCGTTGCGTCGGGGCATCGTTTCCCCGGCAAGCTCGATCCGGGCGGGATGAGGAGGGGCGCGTGGCTTCGGTCCGATCGCTGGCCCTGGTGCTCCGGACCTGGGACGTGTTCGAGTCGAGCACGGTGGCCCACCTCTTCACCCGCGAGCTCGGCAAGGTCTCCGGCCTGGCCAAGGGGGCCAGGCGGCTCAAGTCGCCCATGCAGGGCGGCCTTGACGTCCTGGGCGTTTCGGATATCGTGCTGCTGCACAAGGCGTCCGACGCGCTCGACCTGATCATCGAGGCCGCGCCCGTCGAGCGCTTCGAGGCCCTTCGCCGCGACCTGGCGGCCCTGTATGCCGGCTATTACGTCGCCGAACTGCTGTCGGAACTGACCGACTTCCACGATCCCCACCCCCGGCTCTTCGACGCGGCGACGGTGACCTTGCGGCACCTGGGCGAACCCGGTTTGCGCCCCCTGCGTGTGTTCCGGTTCGAGCTGGCCTGCTTGCGGGAGCTGGGCCTGATGCCGGCCCTGGACCGGTGCGCCCACTGCGGGGCCGAGGTCGAGGCCCGGGGGGCGTCGTTCTCCTTCGGCCTGAGCACCGGCGGGGTGCTCTGCCCCGCCTGCCGGCCCGGGGTCCCGCACGTGGCCACGCTCGACGGTTCGAGCCTGGCGGCGATCCGGGCCCTGGCCAGCCCCGGCCCGCTCTGGAAAGGCCTCGACCTGCCCCCGGCGGCCCGGGCCCCGATCCGGGCCACCCTGGGAGCGGTCCTCAGCCACGCGATCGGCCGACGCCCCCGCCTCCTGCCTTACCTGGGAGCCTGAACGATGCCGAACGTCCCCTCGATCGCCGGATGCCGAGGCCGAGGCCATGACCGCCGCCGGAGGGCCGCCCGGGCCGCCGGGCTCGGGCTGGCGGCCGTCGTGGCGGCCCTCGCCCCGGCCGGGCCGGCGGAGGCCGGGGCGCTCTCGGAGTGGTTCGCCGCCAAGATGGCCCCGAGCCCCGACACCGAGAAGCCCCAGTCCGATACCGCCACCAACGGCCGGCTCATGTCGCGCTGGATGACCAAGGACCGGACCCCGTACAGCTCGGGCGCGATGGGGGCGACGTCGGTCCTGGTCGGTGACAAGGGCTGGCAGTCGACCAAGCACGCCGCCGACCCCCAGACCGAGGCCGAGTTCAACGTCGCCAAGAAGCACTTCGACGCCAAGCAGTTCGACAAGGCCGAGTCCCTGCTCGTCCCCCTGGCCGACCGCGAGATCAGGAAGGGCTCCCCCTGGGGCGAGAAGGCCCAGTACTTCCTGGCCGAGTCCCAGTTCCAGCGCAAGCATTACAGCGACGCCAGCGATAGTTACGAGAAGCTGATCCAGAAGTACCCCGGCACCGAGTACATCGAGCGCCTGGTCGCCCGCGAGTATCAGATTGCCCAGATCTGGCTGGCCGACGAGGACCCCAAGGCCAAGCCCCTGCCCTGGCAGGCCCGCTTCGACGGCCGGCTCCCGTTCCTCGACAGCCACGGCTTCGCGATCAAGAACCTCGAACACGTCCGGCTCCACGACCCCCAGGGGCCGCTCGCCGACGACGCCGCGCTCCGGACCGCCGACCACTACCACGCCGTCGGCGACTACGAGACCGCCGCCGTCTTCTACGACCAGCTCCTCACCGAGCACCCCAAGAGCGAGTTCCGCGAGCGGGCCCAGCTCTCCTCGATCGACGCCAAGATCAAGGGGTACATCGGCCCCGAGTACGACGCCAGCGGCCTCGAATCGGCCCGCGAGACGATCAAGCGGACCATGACCGAGTTCCCCGAGCACGGCGCCGGGGCCGAGCAGCTCTACCACACCCTCGACCTGATCAACGACCAGGCCGCCGAGCGCGAGTACACCACCGGCCTGTACTACATGAGGGCCCGCAAGCCGATCTCGGCCGAGTACCAGTTCGGCCTGGTGATGGCCAAGTGGCCCAAGAGCAAATGGGCCAAGCTCGCCAAGGACGAGATGCCCAAGGTCGCCAAGGCCCCGCGCAAGGCCAGCGTCCCCAGCAAGATCATGACCCAGCCCGGCGCGACCGACCCCAACTCGATGGGCGGCGGCGCCGGCGGCGCCGGCGGGATGGGCGGCGGTGCCGGCGGGCTGGGCGGAGGTATGGGGGGCATGGGCGGCGTGGGAGGCGGTGCCGGCGGTCAGAGCGGCTCGCCCTACTGATCTGCTCGCGACGGCCGTGCGACCCGGAGGGCGGCCGGTCGGGGATGCCCCGGCCGGCGTCTTCATCAAGCCCGACATGGAGGAGGGATCGACGATGCGAAGCTCCCGCCAGCCAAGGACCCGGCCCTCGATGCGCCCGGCGGCCCTCCTCGCCCTGGGCCTCGCCCTGGCGACGCTCGGCGCCGGCTGCAAGTACAACGGCTACAGCATCCGGGCCCCCTACGAGGCCTCGGTCAAGACCGTCTACGTCCCCATCTTCAAGTCGATCACGTTCCGCAGGGAGGTCAACCTCTACCTCACCGAGCTGGTCATCAAGGAGATCGAGCGGCGGACCCCCTACAAGGTCGTCGGCAGCCCCGAGGACGCCGACACGACCCTCGAAGGGACGATCACCTTCGCCGAGAAGAACGTGGTGATCGAGAACCCCAACAACCTCCCCCGCCAGCTCACCTCGACCCTGGTCATCGCCGTGACCTGGACCGACAACAAGGCCGAGGAGAAGAAGAACCCCAACCCCGCCGTCGTCGCCGACACCTTCAACTTCTACCCCGAGATCGGCGAGACCGCCGAGGCCGCCTTCTACCGGACCGCCGAGAAGATGGCCGTCCAGATCGTCAACATGATGGAGCAGTCCTGGTGAACCCGGATTTTTCCGGCAAACCCGGTTAGCCGAGCCGCCGGATTTGCGAAGATAAAGGGAGCCCCGCCCGTCGTCTCCCGCACTCCTGTGCGTGACCGGCGGGTTGGCTTCGTTTTTTCTCGCGTCAGGATCACCATGAACCAAGGGCCCGGCCAGTTGAGACGAGTTCCGATCGGCAGGGTCGGCCGGCATGGCCCCGCACTTGGGTTCGTTTCGCGCATGCCAACCGACCGAGATCTCTCCCCCGTTCGGGAGGTCGGATTGGCTTCGTTTTTCCCGGACGGTCGATCGCCGGGGGGGCCGGCAATCGTCGTGGGGCGCCGATCCGGCGGGCAATCCGGTGGTCCGGGCGAGGTCATCTTTCCCAGCTCCCCGTTGGGTTCGTTTGGCGCGAGGCCCTCGCCGGCCGTTGGGTTCGTCTTGCATCGATGCCCGACGCTTCGAATCGGGGGCCCGCGATGATCCGCTGGCTGGCCGGGGACCGGGTGATCTTCGACGGCGGGCGGCCTCGGGTGATGGGCATCCTCAACGTCACGCCGGACAGCTTCTCGGACGGGGGGCGGTCGAGCACGCTCGACCTCGCGCTCGCTCGGGCCGAGCAGATGGTGGCCGAGGGGGCCGACCTGCTCGACGTCGGCGGCGAGTCGAGCCGGCCGGGGGCGGCGGTGGTCCCGGTCGAGGAGGAGATCGCCAGGGTCGTCCCGGTGGTCGAGGCCCTGACGAACCGGGTCGGGGTGCCGATCTCGGTCGACACCACCAAGGTCGAGGTCGCCCGCCTCTGCCTTGCGGCGGGCGCGGCGATCGTCAACGACATCCGCGGGCTGGACGACCCCGAATTGGCCCGGCTCGTCGCCGCCACCGGCGCCGGGGTGGTCCTGATGCACATGCAGGGGACGCCCCGGACCATGCAGGACGCCCCGACCTACGGCGACGTGGTGGCCGAGGTCCGCGACGAACTCCGTCGCAAGGTCGAAAGGGCCGTCGCCGCCGGGATCGCCCCCCAGCGGATCGCGATCGACCCGGGGATCGGCTTCGGCAAGACCCATGAGCACAACCTGGCCCTGCTCCGCGACCTAGGGGCCCTCGCCCCGATCGGCCGGGTGGTCCTGATCGGGACCTCCCGCAAGGGGCTCCTCGGCAAGATCACCGGCCGAGGAGTCGGCGACCGGGCCGTCGCCTCGGCCGCCTCCGCCCTCGCCGCCGCCTCCCTCGGGGCCCGGGTCGTCCGCGTCCACGACGTCGTCGCGACCGTCGACGCCTTCAAGGTCTGGGAAGCCCAGCGCGGCTGGTAGGCCGATCCTCCGGGAAACCCGACTACCGGATCGCGTCGAAAGCGATACTATTTCGAAGGGCGACGACGGCCGAGGGGAGATCACCCGGGCCGCCGGAATGGGTTCGTTCCTCCCGGGAGTGTTGGCGATGGCCGCGACCGAATCGACCGGAAAGCTCCTCGCCGACTGCCGAGTGATGGCGGACCGGGCCAAGGCCGCTTCCCGGGCCCTGGCCCTCGCTCCCGGCTCGGCCAAGGACGGCTGGCTCCGCCGCTCGGCCCGGGCAATCCGGGCCCGCTCGGCCGAGATCCTGGAGGCCAACGCCCGGGACGTCGAAGCGGGACCCGGCTTCGGTCTCAATCCCGCCGCGATCGACCGGCTCCGGCTCGACCCGGAGCGGCTGGAGGGGATCGCCGCCTCCGTGGAGGAGGTGGCCGCCCTGCCCGACCCGATCGGCGAGGTCGTCGCGTCGAGCCGGCGGCCCAACGGGCTCGACGTGACCCGGGTCCGCGTCCCGCTCGGCGTGGTCTTCATGATCTACGAGAGCCGGCCCAACGTCACCGTCGACGCCGCCGCCCTCTGCCTCAAGTCGGGCAACACCGCCATCCTCCGGGGGGGGAAGGAGGCGGCCCACTCGAACCGGGCCCTCCACCGGGTCCTGGCCGACGAGCTGGCCCCGAGCGGCCTGCCCGAAGGTGCCGTCCAGCTCGTCGCGACCGCCGACCGCGACGCCATCGGCCACCTCCTGGCCATGCCCGACCGGATCGACCTGGCGATCCCACGAGGGGGCGAAGGCCTGATCCGCCGGGTCGTGGCCGAGGCCCGGATGCCGGTCCTCAAGCACTACCACGGCAACTGCCACGTCTACGTCGACGCCGGCGCCGACCTGGCGATGGCCAGCCGGATCATCGTTAACGCCAAGGCCCACCGCCCGGGCGTGTGCAACGCCGCCGAGACCCTCCTCGTCCACCGAGACGTCGCCCCCGCCTTCCTGCCGATGGCCGCCGACGCCCTCCAGGCCCGCGGGGTCGAGCTCCGGGGGGACGCCGCCAGCCGGGTCCTCGTGGCTTCGATCCTCCCGGCGATCCCCGAAGACTGGGACACCGAGTACCTCGACCTGATCCTCGCCGTCGCCTTGGTCGACTCGCTCGACGCGGCCCTCGCCCACATCGCCCGCCACGGGACCGGCCACACCGAGGCGATCGTGTCGGCCAGCCTCGCCAACTCCCGCCGCTTCGTGGCCGAGGTCGACGCCTCGGCCGTCGTGGTCAACGCCAGCACCCGGTTCAACGACGGGGGCCAGCTCGGCCTCGGGGCCGAGATCGGCATCAGCACCGACAAGTTCCACGCCCGGGGCCCCTGCGGCCTCCGCGAACTGACCTCGACCAAGTGGATCGTCCAGGGAGACGGCCAGATTCGCGAGTAGCCCGTCCGTTCCACGTGGAACCCCGACGATCGGGATCAGGGGCTGGCCAGCGTCCGGGCCTTCCGGCAAAGCTCGACGAACCGACCGCGCTCGCCCGACGGGTCGGCCCCGACCGCCCCTTGGGCCAGGGTCGCGACCGAGGCCCAGGTCAAGGACCCCCGGGCGGGCGAATCCTTGAGCAGCATCCCGAACCCGGCCAGGGCCGAGGCCAGGCGGAAGTCGGGCGAGGCCTGGTCGAAGGGGCGGTCGGAATCATTCGCCGACCGGGAGATCGAGCGAGGCGTCGCGGGGTCGCCGATCCGGCAGCGGACCTCCAGGTCGAGCAGCTTCGGCGGGCTCGACAGGCCGGCGGCCAGCGTCGCCCCCCTGCCCTCCGGCGGGACGACCTCGTAGAGCACCGTGAAGTTCTGGCCGGGCCGGAGCGAGGCCTCCTTGCGCGGCAGGTCCCCCTCGGCGGGGCCGGTCGCCGGCCGCTCGTCGAAGCCGAAGAGGCGGTAGGCCGAGGCCCGGTCGGGCTGGAATCGGAGCGCGACATTGACCTCCCTCGACAGCTCCCGCCCCCCCTTCAGGCCGATCCGGACCAGGCGATGCCCGGCATCCCAGGGGCACCGGGCCACCTCGACGTCGCAGCCGATCGGGTCGTCCCCCTCGGGCTCGGGGTAGGCGTAGGACAGGGCGTTGATCAGCTCCTCGACCCGGACCGACTCGGGCGGAGGGAGGACGCCGCGGTCCAGGTTGTCGCCCACCCTGGCATATGAATCCGAGCCCGGGGCGACCGGGAAGGTCGAGATCGGCCGGGCCTCGGTCGAGGAGAACCCCTCGGGCGCGACCGCCGTCGAGGCCTCGAACCGGGAGCTCTTGGCCTTGCTCGATTGCGGGTCCTCGACCGCGCCCCATCGTCGGAATCCGCCGTTGCCGGCCGCGATCCGCCGGAACGTCTGGGCGATCATGGCCCGCTTGGGGGCGGGGGCCGGCCCGGGCCCGGCGGGTAGGCCGAGGTCGGCCTTGGCGTCGGCAGCATCGACGAATGTCGCCGATTGGTCGGCCGATGGAGCCGGGGCCGGGGCCATCGGGGCGAAATGCGCCTGGGGCTCGGAAGTCCGAAGGGACCCGGGAGGGGCCGGCGGGGTGCTCATCGCGAGCTGCCGGGCTTCGCGGTCGGCCCGGGATCGGTCGAGGACCGCCCAGGTCAGGGTGGCGGACAGGCCGAGGGCCGAGGCGGCGAGGGCCGGCCGGACCCAACGCCGCCTGGGCCGGGCCGGGGCGAGCCGGGCGTCGACCGCCCGGAGGAGGCCGGGAGTCGGCGCGGGGGCGACCTCGGCCCGGAGGTGGTCGGAGAGGAGGCGGGCGGCGCCCTGGATCTCAAGGACGACGGCCCGGGCCTCGGGGCGGCTGGCAACCTCGGCCTCGACGAGCGCGGCCTCGACCGGGTCGAGCTCGCCCAGGGCATAAGCGGTCAGGCGGGGGTCGTCCAGTGGGTTGGGGGCGTCGGGCATGCGTCGGCCTCGTTCTCGGATGGGTTCAGGCCCGGGCCTTGGCGGGGCTGGGGTCGGCCAGCCTGGCGCGGATCGTCTTGAGGCCGACGTGGATCAGGTAGCCGACGTTGCCGACGGTGTAGCCGCTGATCCGGCTGATCTCCTGGTAGGAGAAGCCGTTCTGGAACTTGAGCCGGATCACCTCGCGCTGGCCGGGCGGCAGGGTTTCGAGGAGCCCCAGCACCCGGGCGGCCGACTCGGCCCGCTCGACCAGCTCCTCGGGCCGGGGGTCGGTGCTGGCCCGCCCCTGGGCCATCGCGTCGCCGAGCTGGCTCATCCTCGCCTCCTTCCGCAGGACGTCGAGCGCCCGGTTCCGGCAGACGGTGAACAGCCACTCGGCCAGCTTGGGGGCGACGTCGCCCTCGGACTGCGAGCAGAGCCGGAGGAAGGTGTCCTGGACCACGTCGCGCGCGGAGTCGCCGTCGCCGAGGAGCCGGCTCGCGTACAGCGTCAGCGGCCCCTCGAATCGCTCGACGGCCGATCGGACCCAGGCGTCGCGGGCGTCTTGGGCGGGGCCCGTCATGCGGCTCGCTCGCGAGTGGGCGGGATGGCATCCTCCTTGATCACGGCCGGGTCGCCGGAACCTTGGGCCGACCTTCGGATTTTTCCCGGAGGCCGCCCGGGCGGCCATCGACTCAGTGGCGGAGTTCGAGGTGATACTTCGGGGCCAGCTCCAGGGCCCGGGCCATCAGGTCGGGGTCCGGCTCGGGCGGCGTGGTCGGGTCGTCGACGGGCAGGCCGACCTCCGCACAGAAGGAATCCAGGCCGGCCGGCGACACGACCAGGAGCACCCGCCCGGGCGCGTCGCCGACGCAGCGGAACGTGCGCAAGTCCCCTCGGGCCACCCGGAGGAACGTCCCCGGCCCCCCCTCGAAGATCCGGTCGCGGTGGAGTAAGGAGAAGGTCCCTTCGAGGACGTGGAAGCACTCGTCCTCGGCGTGGTGGACGCGCGGCGGCGGCCCCTGCCCCGGCCAGGCCTTGGCCTCGACGATCGCCTAGGCCCCGCCGGTCTCCCTGCCCCCGACCCGGAAGGTGTAGAGCGAGCCGAGGACCCGGAGGGCCCGGTCGGCGACCGCCGCGGGTCTGGTCGGCCGGGTCGGGTCTGGCATGGCGAGGGTGCTCCGGGGGGCCTCGGCCCGGTCGATCAGTTGGCCCGGCCGAGGTAGTCGCCGGTCTCGGTGTTGACCCGGACGTTGACGCCCGGTTCGAGGTGCTCGGGGACCTGGATGATGTGGCCGGTGGCCAGCGTGGCGGGCTTGGTCCGGCCGGTCGCCGAGTTGCCCCGGACCCCGGGGGCGGTGTCGGTGATCTTGAGCTCGACGGTCTCGGGGATCGAGATCCCGATGACCTCCTCGTCGACGATCAGGGCGTCGACCCCTTCCATGTTCTCGGTCATGAACGGGAGGAAGTCCTCGACGTCGTCGGCCTTGAGCGAGAACTGGTTGAAGTCGCTCGAATCCATGAAGTGGAGGCCGTCGGCGTCGCGGTAGAGGTACTGCACGGGCCGACGCTCGAAGCTCGACTCGTTGAGGCCCTCGGTCCCCTTGTACGACTTCTCGACCCGGTTCCGGGTCTTGAGGTTGCGGGCCTTGACCTTGTAGAGCGTGGCCGCCCCCCGGGCCGAGGGGCTCTGGACCTGGATATGCTCGATCATGTGCGGGGCGCCGTCGATCTCGACGACCATCCTCCGCTTGAAGTCCTTGGCGGGAACCACGGCGGCTCGTCCTCAATGCTCGGGTGGTGCTGTCCCTTCGGCCTGACTGGCCTTCGGGGACGGCCATCTTAACCGAGCGGGCCCGGCCCGTCGATCGGCCACGATCATCGCGCCGGCGGGGGCGGGATCTCCTTGAAGTTGACCCCGAGGTCCTTGAACGCCGGGGTCTTGGGGTCGAGCTTGAACGCCAGGGGGAACGACCGGCCGGGCTTGGGGTGGTCCTTGTCCTCGTAGCGGAGCACCCGCTCGTTGTGGCGGGGGTCGGGCCCCCGGTCGCTCCTGGCGTGCTCGCCGCCCCAGAGGTCGACCCACTGCTTCTTGAGGTCGACCGCCGGCTGGTTCCCGGAGGGTTGCGGGCCGGTCGAGGCGAGGAACCGGCCGACCTCGTAGGCGTCGCCGAACGACTGCCAGAACAGGACCCCCCGGGCGAACGTGTCGGGGTCGACCGCCAGGAGCCCGCCCGAGGTGTCGCGCTGGGTCCTGGGGAAGACGCAGGCCCGGGTCGAGACCAGCCACGGGCGATCGGGCGCACGGGCTCCCGGTCCCGGCCACGCCTTGAGCAGGATGCCGGTCTTGTCGTCGGCGACGGTGCAGCGTTCGAGCACGAGGTCGGCCTCGAACCGGTCGGGCGTGGCCTCGGCCGGCTGGAGGGTGAAGGCGGCCCCGCCGGCGATCACCAGGCAGTTGTCGAGCGAGACGACCCCCCGGGCCACCTCGGCGATGAGGGCGTCGCCGCCGGTCCAGATCAGGCAGTTCTTGAGGATGGCCGAAGGGCGGTCGGTCGCCCGGGCCAGCGGCCCCGAGCGGCTAGGGATCGGCGCGGTCCCCCGGGCGACGAGGGCGATCATCGGCCCGACGGCGGGGTCGGGCCCGCCCGGGTCGTGGAACCGGCAATGCCGGAGGGCGACGATCCCGCCCTCGGACCGGATCCAGTTCGAGGGTCGGGTCACCCCGTCCGACACGAAGGCGAGGTTCGCCAGGGCGAGGTCCCCCCCCCGGATCTCGATCAAGGGGCGTCCGGTCGCCTCGGGCGTCGGCGCGAAGGCCGGCAAGGGGAGCTTCGACCCCTCGGCCACGCTGCCCAGGATCGCCACCGAGCAGCCGTCGGGGAGCCGGACCGGCGACATCGCCCGGGCGACGTTCGACCCGCCCCGGACCCGGATGGTATGCCGGGCGGCGGGGTCCTTGACCGTCGCCGCGAGGAACCGGCCGAGGTCGCCCGCCCATGCGGGGTCGTCGACGTCGAAGGTCACGTCCAGCGCCGAGGGCTGCCTGGTCCCGACCCGGGTCGAGAAGGCCGGGGCCGAGACCAGCCCGGGGGCGAGCTCGGGCGTCGGCAGCGGTCGCATCAGGTCAACCGTCAGCTCGCGGAGCAGCGGGTGGGGCCGGGCGGCCCGGGCCAGGGTCGGCTTGAGGCTCGGAGCCAGGGGGAAGAAGTCGGCGGGCACGACGTCCTCCCGGTTCGACGAGTCGGCCCAGGGGGCGCCGGCCTCGCGGTCGGCCTCGCCGGGTGCGTCCGGGTCGGAGCGGATCGCCCCGAGGTGGCCGGCGAGGATCGACGACTCGGGGCCGCATGTGAGGACGGCGGGCCAGCCGGCCAGCGTGTTGTCCGCCCCCGACCAGGTGACCAGATCGGCCACCGGACCGGCGTAGGTGCCCCGGCAATGCATCAGGGGGGCCACCCCCGGCCCGTCGACCCGGGCGATCGTCGACCCCAGCGCCTTGACCGACACCGGGCCGGGCTTGCCGAACGACCAGTCGATCAGGGGGCCTCGCGTGGTCAGGACGCTCCGGACCAGGTAGATCGACCGGGTCGGCTTCTCGGCCGGCTCCAGGGAGATCAAGGGGCCCGAGTCGCCGACCACGAGCGACCGGTCGATCAGGACCTCGGCGCGGGCCGAGGCGACCTCGACCAGGGTCCGGATCGGCCCCCGGATCGTGGTCCGCTCCAGGACGACCCGGTTCGGCCTGACGCCTTCGAGCAGCCGGAAGATCGACAGCCTGCGGTCGCCCCCGTTGTAGATCGTCAAGGTGCAGTCGCGGAGGGTGACGTCGGCCCCCTGGCACGAGAACAGGGTCGCCTGCTGGAGCGGGAGGTCGCGGACGTCGACCACGAGGTCGAGCCCCTCCAGGACGAGCTGCTCCAGCCTCGAACCGCCGAGGAGGAACTTGGCCTCCTGCTCCTTGAGGGTCTGCTGGGTCGTCAGCTCGACCTTGATGATCGGCCTGAGCCCGGCCTTGCCCCGGATCAGCCGCGACTTGCCCGGGAGCTGGAAGTCGTCCTCGAAGAACGGCCCGCCGTCGGCGATCTCGACGACCTCGGCGACCCGGCCGAAGGCGGCGGCCAGCAGCGGGACCGACGGGTCGGGGCCCGACCCGGGCAGGCGCCGGACCACCTCGACCCGGGGTCCCCGGGCGACCTCGGCCTTCGGCCAGCTCGGCACCAGGCGGGCTTCGATCTGGGCTGGATAACGCTTCTCCCCGGCGAGGACCTCGGCGGCGACCGGCGGAGGGGCGACCGGGGCCACGTCGGGCCCGGGCGACGCCTTCGCCGGCGTCTTCGAGGGCGTGGCCGGGCGAGTCGGCGCCGGCCGGGTCGGGGCGCTCGGCCGGGTGGGCGCGGCGACTTCCGGCTCGGCGGCCGGGGCCGCCGAGCCGGACCGAGCGGCGACCTCGGGCTCCCCCTTCGAGTACGCCAGGAGGAGCGAGATCGTCAGGCCCGCCAGCGCGATCCCGAGCCCGACCATCACGCCGGCGGCGATCCATGTCTTCAGCGGGAGCTCGTTCCCCCCTGCCCTTGGGGGGGGGGCGGCCCTCCCGCCCAGCGTCCTCGACTCATCTTCGGGGCCGATCAGGTCGGCGAACGAGGGGGAACCCGAGCGGATCTGCGACGACGCCGGCCGCTTCGAGGGGCGCGGGGCCGCCTCGTCGTCGCCGTCGAGCGAGGCGAGATCGCTCAGCGAGACGACGTGGCCCGAGGCCGGCTCGGCCCGCGAGCCCGGCCGGGCCTTCGGCCAGGTCGAGGGGGGGCCGTCCTCGTCGTCGTCCTCGTCGTCGTCCTCGTCGTCGTCCTCGTCGACGATCTCGGCCGAGAGGAACGGCGACGTCGACGCGGGCCGGGCCGGGATCGGGCCGCTCTTGCCGGGCAAGGTCGGGGCCGTCGGGTCGACCTGGATGAAGTCGTCCTCGTCGTCGTCCGCGATCAGGGCGTCGAGCGGCACCCCCCGGGCGGCCGAGGACTGCGAGCCGGACAGGGCGTCGAGCGCGGCGATCAACTGCGGATAGTCGACGAACCGGCCCTCGGGCTTCTTCGCCATCATCTTCTGGACGAGGCGGGCCAGCCCTTCCGAGAGCTCGGGCCGTCGATCGCGGACGTCGGGGATCGGGGCCGAGTGGTGGCGGGCCAGCTTCTCGGCCAGGCCCCCGCCGGCATAGGGTGCCGAGCCGGTCAGGAGGTAATAGAGGGTGCAGCCCAGCGAGTAGATGTCGCTCCGCTCGCTCGTCTTCCGGCTGTCGCGGGCCTGCTCGGGGGCCATGTAGTCGACGGTGCCGACGGTGGTCCCGTCGCGGGTGACCCGCTCGTCCTCCTCCTCGGTCTGGAGGGCCAGGCCGAGGTCGATGATCTTGGCCTTGCCTTCGGAGTCGATCAGGAGGTTCGCCGGCTTCACGTCGCGGTGGATCATCCCCCGCCCGGCGGCGTAGTGGAGCCCCTCGGCCACCTCGCGGATCAGCTTGACCGCCTCATCGGGGGCCATCGGGCCGGCGAGCCGGACCCGGTCGTGGAGGTCCCTGCCCTCGACGAATTCGAGGACCAGGTAGTGCCGACCCTGGTCGTACCCCCGGTCGTAGATGGCGACGATGTTGGGGTGGTCGAGGGCCTCCGCGCTCTTGGCCTCTCGGATGAACCGCTGGAGCAGGGTCGGGTTCTTGGCCAGGGTCCTGGGCAGGACCTTGACCGCGACGACGCTGTCGGAGCCCTCGTGGACGGCGCGGAAGACGTTGCTCATCCCCCCGGAGCCGAGCTGCCGGGTGAGCAGGTAGCTCCCCAGCCTGGGCAAGGGTTTGGCGTCGGCGCTGGGTTCGGCATCCGCCATGAGGGCTACTTCCCCGAGGCCAACCGCCTCGGCCCCGGGACTCGGGACTCGCCGCCGATCGGGCCGATCTCCGGACCCAGGGCCCGGCTCGGGGCGGCGGCGGGCGCCCCGGCCTGCCCGGCAACGACCCGCCTATAATGTCATTGTCCCCGTCCATCGCCCGCTGATCAACCACGGCTCTGTCAATCTTTGGTGTTACACCCCCGACGCCCCGCCGATCCGCACCCTTCCCTCCGTTTCGGGACGGGCCGACGGTTGACAGGGACCGGCCTTCCGGTCCAAAATCGGACCTGCTGAGTTCGCCGTGCCCGTAGCTCAGGTGGATAGAGCGGCGGTTTCCTAAACCGCAGGTCGCAGGTTCGAATCCTGCCGGGCGCATCGCTCGAAGAGTTCGCGACATGCGCCCGTAGCTCAGCGGACAGAGCAGCGGTTTTCTAAACCGCCGGCCGCAGGTTCGAATCCTGCCGGGCGTAGTCTTGCAGCGTCCCCGGTGTTCTTCCCCTTCTGGAACGTCCCACTCCCCCGATTCGTGACGAGAGATGGGCCCGGTCGTCGCGATCCCGTTCCACGTGGAACCCCGGCGCCGAGCCGGGACCAATCCCGGTGACCGATCGATTGCCGGCCTGCCCACCCTGCCCCACCGCCGCGAGGAGCAACGCCCCAGGGCGTGGCCGACCCATGGATCGCTTCGACTCACGGGCAGACCGCGCGAGTAGCGCCCACCTGACCGAGCTGGAAACCTGCTGGACCACCATCCGGACCGCCCACATCCCCGGCCCCGAAGGCCAGGCGGCGATGGGCGAGCTGATCGGCCGGTACCACGACGCGGTCCTCCGCTACCTCCGCCTCAAGCTCCGCGACACCAACCTCGCCGACGAGGTCTTCCAGGATTTCTGGACCAAGCTCCTGACCCACAAGCTCGCCGGGGCGGACAACAACAAGGGGCGGTTCCGCGACTACCTCCGGACCGTCCTCCACCGCCTGATCATCGACCACTTCCGCGGCCGGAAGCTCCAGTCGCTCCCGCCCGGCGACCTCGTCGACCCCGACGAGCCCGACGCCGATTACGACCAGGTCTGGCGCGAGGCCGTGCTCAAGCGGGCCCTGTCCCGCCTGGAAACGTACGAGGCCAGCACGCCCAAGAATCGGTACGCGACCGTCCTCAACCTCCGAAGGGACCATCCCAAGGAGCCGATCGAGGAGATCGCCCGGAAGCTCGGCGAGCAGGTCGGCGCCCGGATCACGCCCGAATCGTTCCGCAAGACGCTCCAGCGGGCCCGCGCCAAGTTCTTCGAGCTGCTCGTCCAGGAGCTGAAAGACACCATCCACCCGGCCACCGACCAGGACATCGAGGACGAGATCCAGGCCCTCGGCCTCGGGCACCTGTATCGCCGCTACGCGAGCGATCAGGAGCACTGACCCCGACCCCGCGGAGGCTCCCAGCCTCCTCATCCCGCCCCGAAGCCGGCGAACTCGCGCGACGCTCAAGATCTCGGGCGTGAAACAAATTCCCCCAGGGTCTTGACGCGCGGGCACCGTCCGGTGCACCCTGGATGCTACACAAAAAGCGACCAGTGAGGATATGCTACCCGCGAGAGGATGACCGGATTGTTCTCGACCGGCGCTGGTCCGCGACCATCACCAGAGTGCTCGGCCTCTTTGAGGAGCGTTGATGCTAGTACTCTCTCGCAAAAAAGACGAGTCGATCATCATCAATGACCACATCCGGGTCACGGTGGTCGAGATCCGCGGCGACAAGGTTCGCCTGGGCATCGATGCCCCCAAGGACGTGACCGTTCATCGCCGCGAAGTCTACGAGGCCATCCAGAAACAGCTCAAGGCCAACGAGGAACCCGCCCCGGTCGTGGTCCCCGACGACGGCGAATCCTGATCCACCGGCCGATCAGGCGCCGAGCCTCGTCGATGCCGCCATCGAGATGTCGGCTGCTTCCCCCCTGCCCCTCACCATCTTGACGAACTCCCTCATCTAAGGACCGTTGTCCGGCCAGCCCCGGACCGACACCAACGAGCCGTCGATCACGACCTCGCGATCGAGGAATTCTCCGCCGGCCGCCCGGACATCGGGCTCCAGGTCGGGATAGGCCGTCATCGCCCGTCCCCGCGTCCCCCCCGCGGCGATCAGGAGCAGCGGCCCGTGGCAACTCATCCCGATCGGCTTGTCGGCCTCGACGAAGTGGCGGACGATCGCGATCGCCTTGGCCTTGTTCCGGAGGTATTCGGGCGCCCTGCCCCCGGGGATCACCAACGCATCGAACTCGGCCGGTTCGACCTCGTCGAATCCGAGGTCGGCGATGACCCGATAGCCCGGCTTCTCGGTGTAGGTGTCGAACCCCGGCTCGAAGTCGTGGACGACCGACAGGATGGCCCGACGTTCGGGGGCCGCGATCCGGACCTCCCAACATTCCTCTTCCAGCCGATGCTTGGGATAGAGGATCTCCTGCGACTCTCCGGCGTCGCCGGTCAGGATCAGGATTCGCATCGCGGGGTCCGCTCCGAATTGCGTTGGGCCGGTCAGGCCGAGGGCCACAACGTAACGAGTCGCAAGGCGGGTCGCAAGCCTCATGGCCGGGAATCGGAGGCCGAAGCGGGTTGCCTCCATTGCGCCAGGCCGGAGGCTTGACCGGGCGGCCGAACCTTTCTAGATTAGACCTGTCGATCAGCCGACCGGCCCCATCGTCTAGTCTGGTCTAGGACACATGCTTTTCACGCATGCAACGCGGGTTCGAATCCCGCTGGGGTCACTGCCGCAACTCGCCTTCCACCGCGTCCGCGAGCGGCATCCGGCCTGAGGCTCCTGCCGGGGTCATGCCGAAATCCTCCTCCTCGGGAGTTCTTCCCGGCTCGACCCGATCGAGCAAGACGGCGACGACCATGTCGCTGGTGACGTTGGTCACGGCCCGGCACCGGCCCATGACCCAGTCGACCGAGAGCAGGAACGGGACGACGGTGTTGACCGCCTCCTCGGGCAGCTTGACCGTCTTGAGGACGATCAGGAGCGAGATCAGGCCGGCGTCGGGCACGCCCGAGATCCCGATCCCGGCGATCACGCAGGCCGACGCGGCGAGGACCTGCTGGCCCACCGACAGGTCGACGCCGATCGCCTGGGCGACGAACAGGACGGCCATCGCCTCGTAGAGCAAGATCCCGTCGTTGTTCAGGTTCGTCCCGACGCAGGCCGCCAGCCGGGCGGACTGGGGCGAGACCCCCATCCGGTCGAGGCAGCGCAGGGTCACGGGCAAGGTGGCCAGGCTGCTGGCGGTGCCCGTGGCCGTGGCGATCGCGTCCCGGGCCCCGCCCCAGAACTTCCGGAGCGAGATCCGGGCCACCAGCACCAGCCAGGCCTGGTAGACCACCAGGACCTGGATCAGCAGCCCGAACACGCCGACCGCGACGTAGAGCAGCACCCCCCGGAACGACCGGAACCCGTAGAGCCCGACGGTCCTGGCCACCACCCCGAAGACGGCCAGGGGGACGAGCGCCACGACCCAGCCGAGGATGACCTCGATCGCGCGGTAGCCGGCCGAGACCCCGTCCTCGATCGCCCGGTAGCCGTCCTCTCCCCGGGCCTCCTGCTCGCCCTTGACCTTCCGGAGCGCGGCGCCGATCAGGACGGCCAGGATCACGATCGAGATGATCGCGTTGTCGACCAGGGGCTTGAACAGCGAGGTCGGCAGGTAAGAGGTCAGCTCCTTGACGAAGTCGATCGACCGGCCCGGGGCGACGGATTTCGACATCCGGTCGAACTCGCCCTGAGCGGCGGACGGCGGGGCCTGATCGCCGATCCGAAACGACCGGCCGGGCTGGATCGTGTTCGAGAGCGTCAGGCCGATGGCGATGGCGAGCGCGGCGTTGGTGAGCGAGATCGCGACCATCGCCCCGGCGTTCCGGGCCCGGATCTTGGTCTTGAGGAAGGCGTCGACCACGGCGAAAAGGAGCAGCGGCCCCGCCAGGCCCTTGATCATGTCGAGGATCACGGTCCCGAGCTGGGCCAGGGGCTCGGCCCGCCTGCCCGCGACCTCGCCGACGAGGACGCCGAGGGCGATCCCGACGACGATCCTGGCCACCATCGGGAACCGGCTTCTCGGCGTCGTGGTCATGCGGTCCGTGCCTCCCGCGATCGTGCTCAGCCCAGGAGGACTTCCAGGTGCGCCGCGACGCAGCCGGCCAGGATCGGGACGTTGTAGCCCCCTTCGAGGACGCTCACCAGCCGCCCCCCGGCGTGGGCCTCGGCGACGGCGATCACGTCGCGGGTCATCGCCTCGAAGTCCTCGACTTCCAGGCCGAGGTTGCCGACCGGGTCCTCGGCATGGGCATCGAAGCCCGCGCTGAGGATCACCAGCTCAGGCCGGATCTGGTCCGCGATCGCTTCCAGGCCGGCCCGGAACGCGGCCAGGTATTCGGGCCTGGGCATGCCGAAGGCGATCGGGGTGTTGCGGATCTTGCCCATGCCGGTGCCGGTCCCGGTCTCGCTGGCGGCGCCGGAGCCGGGATAGAACGGATAGCGGTGGATCGAGTAGAAGCCGACCCGGCCGTGGTCGTAGAACATCTCCTGGGTGCCGTTGCCGTGGTGGACGTCCCAGTCGACGATCAGGACCCGGTCCAGGCCGAGCCGCTCCAGGGCGTCGGCCGCGGCCACGGCCACGGTGCCGAACAGGCAGAAGCCCATCGGCTCGTCGGGCCTGGCGTGGTGCCCCGGTGGCCGGACGGCGCAGAAGGCCCGGCGCTCGGGCCCTTCGACCACGCCCGAGACCGCGTCGACCACCGCGCCCGCCGCGAGCCTGGCCGCGAGCGGCGAGCCGGCCGAGACCCAGGTGTCGGCCTCGATCTGGCCGCCGCCGGAGCGGGCGGCCCGCTCGACGGCGGCGATATGACCGGCCGAGTGGACCCGGAGCAGCTCGGCGTCGGTCGCGGGCCGGGCGGTCCCGGTCCGGCACCGCGAGGCCAGGCCGGTCCGGTCCAGGTGCCGGGTCACCGCCGCGAGCCGCTCGGGCCGCTCCGGGTGCTTGGGGCCGGTGACATGGTCGAGCATCCTCGGGTCGTTGAACAACGTGACCATCGCCGCTCCGGCTTCGGGGATCGGACTTCGCCCGCTCGACGATAATCGGCCGCCGCGGGGCGATCAATCGGCCGTCGGGTTTCACGTGGAACCCGACGCTCGGGGGCCGAGGGGGAAGGGGGATGAGATCCGGGCGGCGACCGGATACGATCGTCGGCCATGAACGCACCCTCGACGCGCTCGACATCGCTCGGCGAATGGCTGGCCTTGGCCCTCGTCACCCTTGTCGGCGGATTGATCCGGCTCGGGCCGCCGGGCCGGCTCGGTCTGGTCCATTTCGACGAGGGGATCTACGCCCTGGCCGCGACCTGGAGCCTCCAGCCGGGCGGCCTCTGGGACCTCGACTCGTCGCTGATCCCATACGCCCCCCCGGGGTTCCCGATCCTCGCGGGGATCTTCTATGCGATCTTCGGCGTGTCCGACACGGCGGCGATCGCGGTCTCGCTGCTCGCCGGCACGGCGACGATCCCGGTGCTCGCCTGGCTGGCCCGGCGGACCTTCGGGCCCGGGGCCGGGTTCGCCTCGGCCGTGCTGGTCGCCCTCTCGGGCCCTCACATCGCGTTCTCGAGGATGGCCCTGACCGACGTCTCGTTCCTGCTGGCCTGGTTGGCGGCGATCGGCGCCGGGATCCGGTTCCTGGAGCGGCCGGGCGCGGGCCGGGCGATCGCGATGGGGGCGGCCGTCGGCCTGGCCCAGCAGTTCAAGTACAACGGCTGGCTCTCGGGCGGGATCGTGATCCTGGCGGCGATCTTCGGGGCCCTGGCCCGGCCCGAGGGGCGAACCCGGCGCGAGCTGGCCCGGGTCTTCGGCTGGGGGGCGCTCGGGGCCTTGGTCGCTGGCTTGGTCGTGCTCCCCTGGTTCCTTTTCGTCGAGCGGCACGGCGGCTACGCGGCCTTGCTCGACCACCAGCGAAGCTACCTGGTCGGCTGGCGGGGCTGGCACCGCTCGTTCCGGGCCCAGGCGGACCAGGCGGTCGCCCTCTCGGGCGATCACATCCTGGTGGTCTTCAGTTGGGCCCTCGCGAGCGTCGGGGCCTGGGCCTGCCGACGGGTCCAATCCCCGGGCGAGCCGGCCCGGCTCGCGGACCGGGCGATCGCTGTGGCCGCGGTGTTGACGATGGCCGGGCTGCTGGTGGTCGTGCCCGAAGCCTCATGGTGGCTGGCTTTGATGCTGATGCCCTGGCTCTTGCTCAGCGGACGGCCGGGTCACCGGCTCGTCGGCGCGTGGTGGGTCGCGACCTCGGCGATCACGCCGTTTTATCACCCGTACGCCCGGCTCTGGCTGCCGGTCCAGGCGGCCGATTGGCTCGTGATGGCGGCGGCGCTGGCGAACGGCCTGCCGGCGGTCCAGCCGTATTTGCGAAGGCTCCGGGGGGCGGCGGTCGAGGGCGATCCCAGCTTCGCCCGGTTCTGCCTGGCCTGGGGCTGGGGGATCGGGGTCGGCGTCCTCTGCACGATGGAGATGGAGACCCTCGACATCTCGCCGAGACCCCTGGGAGGCTTGATAAGCCCGAGCGACTCGCTCCGGCGGTCGGTCGCTGATCTCTCCGCCAAGCTCCCGCCCGACCTCGCGGGCCTGCGGTTCTACGGGCGACCAACGATCCTGTTCTACCTGGGGGGCCGGGTGCCGATCCGCCGTTATCCCGACGTCGAGAAGATCCTCCGGTCGGCCGACCCGAACTCCCGCGCCCTGATCGACTTCGCGATGGTCGCGCCCCGGACGATGCCCGACGGGATCGAGGACTGGGAGATCGATGGATTCATCCAGGCCGACCTCAACGACCCGACGCTGCTCGACATCGAGCCCGACGCGGCCCGGAACGTCTTCCAGAGCGGGACGGGCAAGACGGCCCCCCTGATCCTGTACAAGGCCAAATCCCGTCGAGGCGAGCCATGACCCCCGAGCCCCCCGTCTCGCTCTGGCCCGACCCCGAAGCCTTGGGCCCGGCCACCGACCTGTACCAGCTCACCATGATGGCCGGGTACGCGGCGTCGGGGATGGACCGCTCTCGGGCGACGTTCGAGCTGTTCGTCCGCAAATTACCGCCGGGCCGGTCTTACCTGGTCTTCGCCGGCCTGGAGCAGGCGGTGGCCTCGCTGCTCGACCTCCGGTTCTCGGCCGAGCAGGTCGACGCGATCCGGGGCTGGCCGGTCTTCGCGGGCATCGACCCGGCCTGGTTCGACTCGCTCCTGGACTTCCGGTTCGAGGGGGACGTCTGGGCCGTGCCTGAAGGCTCGGTCGTGTTCGCCGGCGAGCCCTTGGTCCGGGTCGAGGCCGCGTTGCCTCAGGGCCAGCTCGCCGAGACGCTGCTGCTGAGCATGCTCGGGTATCCGACCTCGGCGGCGAGCAAGGCGAGCCGGATCGTCGAGGCGGCGCAGGGCAGGGCGGTGGTCGACTTCGGCGCCAGGCGGGGGCACGGCCCGCAGGCCGGCTTCCTCAACGCCCGGACTTCGTACCTGGCGGGCTTCGCCGGGACCAGCCACGTCGAGGCTGCCCGGCGGCTCGGCATCCCCGCCTTCGGCACGATGGCCCACTCCTGGGTCCAGGCGTTCGGCGACGAGGCGCTGGCCTTCTCGACCTTCGACCGCCTGTTCCCCGACGCCTCGACGCTGCTCGTCGACACCTACGACACCGACGAGGGGGTCCGCCTGGCCGCACGGATCGACCCACCGATCCGGGGCATCCGGATCGACAGCGGCGACCTCCTCGAAGCCTCGCGTTCGGCCCGGTCGATCCTCGACGCGATGGGCCGACCGGGCGTCAAGATCCTCGTGAGCAACGACCTCGACGAGCATTCGATCGACCGACTCGTCGCCGCCGGGGCCCCGATCGACTCGTTCGGCGTCGGGACCGAGCTGATCACCTGCCGAGACGCCCCGGCGCTCTCGATGGTCTACAAACTCGTCGAGCTCGACGGCGTCGGCCGGATCAAGCGGGCCTCGGGGAAGAAGACGTATCCGATGGCCAAGCAGGTCCATCGGTTCCGCGATCCCGGAGGCCGGTTCGCCTTCGACCGCGTGACCCGGGCCGACGAGCCCTCCGACGGCGAATCGATGCTGATCCCGGTCGTCCGGGGGGGCCTGCTGGCGGCCGACCTGCCCCGGCTCGACGCGATCCGCGAGCGCCGCCGGGCCCAGGTCGCCGCGCTGCCCGACGCCCTCCGGGGGGTCGATGCCCCGGCTTCGTACCGGATCGAGTACAGCGCGCAGCTCGAATCCGAAGCCGCACGTCTCGGCCTATCTTGAACGATCGCCCGGCGAGAACCGTATGCCGGCTCTTGAGCTTTACAGCGCCGGGGCGGCGGGATACGATCCGCCGCGCCCGATCGAAGGGCCTCGGACGATCGGCGGCAACGGGGCCAGGACGGCCCGGCCCGCCGGGGTCTCAGGGGCGAGCCGACCTTCGCTCGGGCATCGATTTCGTGGGACACGTCAAGGAGGTCATCGACCGTGAACAAGCGCCGACTCGGACGCGGGCTCGACTCGCTCCTGGGGACGGAGGAGGGGGGATTCGAGGCGTCCTCGCTCGAGACCGCCGACCTCCAGCAACTGGCGGTCGAACGGATCGACCCGAACCCGTTCCAGCCCCGTCGCCACTTCGACCCGGCGGAGATCGCCGCCCTGGCCGACTCGATCCGCCAGCACGGCATCCTCCAGCCGGTGATCGTCCGGGCCTCGGGCGACCGCTACCAGTTGATCGCCGGCGAGCGCCGGCTCAGGGCCAGCATCGAAGCCCAGATGCACCAGATCCCCGCCCGGGTGATGGTCCTCGACGACCGCAAGGTCAGCGAGCTGGCGATGGTCGAGAACCTCCAGCGCGAGGACCTCAATGCCCTCGAAAAGGCGACCGCCTTCCGCGACTACCTCAAGAGCTACGGCGGGACCCAGGAGGAGCTGGCGAAGCGGCTCGGGGTCGACCGCTCGACCCTCTCGAACCTGATCCGCCTGCTCGAACTGCCCGATGAGGTCCAGGCCGCGGTCATGGCCAAGGCGATCACCCAGGGGCACGCCCGGGCGCTGCTGGGCCTGCCCGACGCCGAGGCGATGGTCCTGGCCTGCCGCCAGGTGATCGCCGAGAGCCTCTCCGTCCGCCAGACCGAGGCCCTCGTCTCCACAGGCGCCCCGACCCCGGCCCGGGCCCGGGTCCGCCGCGACCCGGCCGAAGTCAACGCCTCGGCCAAGGCCCCGCACTTCGTCGAGCTCGAGGAGCACCTCAGGCACCGGTTCGGCACGGTGGTCCTGGTCCGGCCCAAGGCCAAGGACCGAGGCCAGATCGTCATCGACTTCAACACGCGGGAAGAATACGACCGAGTGGTCGGGATGATCCGCGGCCATTGAGTGGATCGCTCGGCCTCGGCGACGGCGAGACGTCGCCGAGGCTTCCGGCGCGATACTTGGTTTCCCCTTTCCGGGCCGAGCGGCCATTCTTGGGAAGTCGCGTGACGCAGGCGGCACGCGCCAACCTCTCCATTCCCCCGCCTTGATAGGCTTTTCGAGCGATCGCGGCGGATCGACTCGATGGCATCTCGATTGCCTTGAATCCATGCTCGATCCTCCGGCCACGGCCGGAGCGGTCGCATCCTCGGACGAGACAATCCGAGTCCCGGTCACGCGTCGCCGCCGATGCGTCGCCCCATACCTTCGCGTCCCGCGTGCACCTTGGTTTCGGATCGATCGGACGCGACGGGCCCACGGGCCGGGCGCGGGTGCGATCACGGGTCGGGTCCGGAGGTGGAGATGGTCGAGGAGGCCTCCGATGCCGAGCTGGGGTCGCAGTTGATGGCCATCGCCCGCAACCCGGCGCTCCGGGACGCGGTCTATGGCCGGATTGGAGAGTATTGCCACCACTGCCGGAACCGGCTCAACAGCCTCAAGCTCAGCCTCTACCTGGCCAAGCAGCAGGCCTCGCCCGAACTCTTCGACCGCTGGTCCGGCCTCGATCGGCACTACGGAGAGCTTGAGCGGAAGGTCGAGCACGTCCAGCGCCTCTGCCGGCCGATGACCCTCGCCAGGGTCCGGATCAACCTCGAACTCCTGATCAACGATCGCCGGTCGAGCTGGTCCGACCTCTGGTCGGCCCGGCACGACTCGCTCCGGTTCATCCCCCCCCGCGAGCCCCTCGTCGCCGTCCTCGACGTCGACCGGATCGCCCACGCACTGGACGCCGTCGTCGCCTGGAGGGCGGAGCAGGGGGGCCCGGACGCCACCGCCTGCCTGTCCTGGTGGCCGGAGGCCGGGCAGGCTCGCCTCGCCTGGGAGGAGTCGGGCGCCTCGCCAACCGCCCCGCAGAGTGATCGAGGATGGAGCCTGCCGTGGCTCACCCGGGTGATCGCCGATCACGCCGGCAGGGCCGAGGTCGCCGACCGGTCCGGCTGGCGGCTCGACCTGAGCTGGCCCGCCGCGCCTCCCGACCGCTGAGAACCCGCATCGAACCTGACCGAAGGGGCACCATGACCGTCTACACCCGATCGATCGGCTCGCCTCGATTGCCCGCCGGCCCCTATATCCTCCTGGTGGACGACGAGGAGGAGACGATCGGCCCCTTGAGCGAGCTGGTGCGACACGCGGGCTTCGCCAGCGTGGCCGCGAAGTGCGTGACCGACGCGATCGCCTGCTGCTTCCACCGGAGGCCGTCGCTCCTGGTGACCGACCTCGTCATGCCGGGCCACGATGGCCGGGCCCTCGCACGGCGGGTCAGGCGCAAGCACCCGGCCGTGCCGATCCTGCTCGTGACCGGCCAGGACCTCGACCAGCCCGACTGGCTCATCCCCGCCGACCTCTTCAACGGGGTCTTCTCCAAGCCGCTCGACTTCGACCGGTTCCTCAAGACCATCGAGCGGTTGATGCCGCCGACCACCCGGACTTCGCCCCGGTGTCGGCCTTGACCGCGATCCGGCGGGGGTTTAGGATGCAACGGACGGGACCAGCGGGGCGTAGCGCAGCCTGGTAGCGCGCCTGCCTTGGGAGCAGGAGGTCGCCAGTTCGAATCTGGTCGCCCCGATTGATCGATCGACGACCCGGATCAGTACCCGTCGGCGGCGCCGACCGGCGTTCCACGTGAAACGACCCGGGGGCGGCCCAGGCGATCGCAGAGGGCGTCGAGGATCTCGGCCGTCTTGCTCAGGCCGATCCGCTCACAGCCCAGGTCGATGCAGGCGATGACCGAGTCGAGGTCGCGGACGCCGCCCGCCGCTTTGAGTTTGACGTGGGCGGGGGACGACTCCCGCATCAGGATCAGGTCGGCCCGGGTCGAGCCGCCGGTGCCGTATCCGGTCGAGGTCTTGACGAAGTCGGCGCCGGACTCGCCGCAGATCCGGCAGAGCTGCCGCTTCTGGTCGTCGTCGAGGTAGCAGTTCTCGAAGATCACCTTGACGATCGCGCCCGAGTCGTGGGCCAGCCGGGTGATCGCCGCGACCTCCTCGCCCACCGCGTCCCACCGCCCGGCGAGGACCTGGCCGATGTTGACGACCATGTCCAATTCCGTCGCCCCGTCGGCGATCGCCTGCTTCGCCTCCAGGACCTTGATCGCCGACGAGTGCCCGCCGTGGGGGAAGCCGATGGTGGTCCCGACCCCGACGGCCGACCCTTCCAGAATCTTCGCGGCCAGCGGGACCGCGTAGGGCTTGATGCAGACGCTGGCCACCCCGTAGTCGAGGGCCAAGCGGCAGCCGGCTTCGAGCTGGGCGTCGTCCAGGGTCGGCTGCAAGAGGGAGTGGTCGATCTTCCGGGCGATGTGGTCGTAGGTGAGATTCATCGGAGGCCGACTCCCGGCGGGTCGCGAAGGTCGAACGGGGTTGGCCGTCGATTGTGATCGCCGGAGGCCCCTCGATCAAGTTCGCTTGCCCTGCTTGTCAGGGCAGGGCGGGGCGGCCGAGGCCCGGTTAATAGTCGGTGAACAGCGGGCTCTGGGCCTTGCGCTTCGCCCTGGAGACTCGGGTGATGGCCCGCTTGGCGGCGAGGTTGGGGCGGAACATCATCAGGATGACCAGGGGCAGGTAGAGGAGGACCAGCGTCCCGCCGGCGTCGAGGTACCAGAACTGGCTGGCGACGAGCAGGGCGGCGGACAGAGCGATCAGCTCGCCGAGGTTCTTCTCGATCGGCGAGAAGGTGGTCGCGATCACCAGGGCGAGGTAGGCGATCAGCACCGGCAGGCGATAGATCGGGTCGATCCCCGACCAGAAGCTGTCGGTCGCCGGGGCCTCGACCCGGGGCATCAGGCCGGCCTCGCTCAGGCTCCGGGCGCCGAGGGCCCGGGCCCAGGCGGCGAGGTCGGGCACCGCCAGGCCGAGCAGCCCGCACGTGGCCGCCACGGCGACGCCGACCCCCAGGAACCGCCAGAACCCCCGCTTCCGGTAGAAGCCGGCCCAGAGCGGGATCAGGCCGACGCACGCCGGCATCCAGCCCGCCGCCAGGCCGATCAGCGCTCCGGTCAGCGCAGGCTTGGTGTAGAACACCAGGGCCGAGACGATCAAGGCCGCCGGGATCAGTTGCCCGCTGTCGACGAGCGCGAACCGGGAGTAGGGCAGGAGCAGGTAGCACGTCGCCACCGCCACGCCCGCGATCGGCCGCTCGAAATGCTTCCAGCCGACCGCGATCAGCCCGGCCACCAGGCCGAGGTGGGCGAGGCAGGAGAGGACCCTGCGGAGGATCACCCGGGGCTTCTCGACCGACCGCAGGCCGGGGCCGATCGGCGGATCGTGGAGGACCCGGTCGACGACCTCCTCGCCCGGCGGCGGCTCGGGCAGTTGCTTGGCCTTGGTGTCGGCCGGGTTCCGGTTCATCCCCCCCTCGATCGGCAGGCTGATCGTCTCGGCCACGAACAGGCCGATCACCCCGACCGCCAGGCAGGCCAGGCCCGAGAAGTTCAGGTTCGGCTCCAGCAGCGGCCGACGGGCCAGGCCGAGGTCGAGCAGGCAGCGGATCAGCCAGAGCAAGGAGCCGACGAACAGCCAGACGAACGCGAACCAGGGGGCCGGGCCCGGGTTGCCGACGAGCATCATCATCCCGGGCGCGAGGGCGAAGACGAGCACCAGGTCGAGGTTCCGGACGCTCCAGAACCGGCTGAACTTGAAGAACAGGGTGACGCTCAGGAGCATCGTCCCGAACAGCCAGACCTCAGGCCCGATCCCCAGGTCGGCCACCAGCGAACCGTTCACGGCAGCCTCTCGATGGCCTCGGGTCGGGGGCGACGCGGGGGCCCATCCCGCGTCGTTGGCGCCCCGATCTCGACCGGGCCCGCGCCGTCATTCTAGGGGAGATGGGACCGCCCCCGCAAGGGCCTCGCCGCCCGCCCGGCTCACTCCGAGGCGAACGGGATCGGGTCGCCGGCGAGCTGGCTCAGGGCGTTCATCGCGGCCCGCTGCTCGGCGTCCTTCTTGTTCCGGCCCCAGGCGGGCGGGTAGTGGTGCAGGCCGATCTGCGCGGCGATCTTGAAGCACTTCGAGTGGTCCGGCCCCTTCTCGTCGAGCAGCAGGTAGGTCGGGGTCTCGCCGAACTGGCGCTGGGCGGCTTGCTGGAGGTTGCTCTTGTAGTTGTTGCCCATCGTGCCGTCGACGGTTTCCTCGATCTCGGGCCCGATGTGGCGGACGATGAACCGCTTGGCCTCCTCCATCCCGCCGTCGAGGTAGATGGCGCCGACGAGGCTCTCGAAGACGTCGGAGAGGACCGAGGCCGGCGTCTGGTCCTGGGTGCCCATCCCCTTGCCGAGGATCAGGAACTCCTCGAAGCCCATCCGCTGCGAGATCTTCGCGCAGGTCCGCCGCGAGACGACCACCGACTTGATCCGGGTCAGCTCCCCTTCGAGGTATTCGGGATACTTGAGGAAGAGCATCTCGCAGACGATCGCGCCGAGGATCGCGTCGCCGAGGAACTCCAGCCGCTCGTTCGAGGCCAGGCGATGGTCGGCGCCCGAGGCGTGGGTCAGGGCCGATCGGAGGAACTTGGGGTCGCGGAATTGGTATTCGAGCACGGCCTCGCAGTGCCCGAGGACCCTGGGGTCGACTTTCAAGGTTGTCTCGTTCATGTGGCGACGCCAGCGATTCGAGGGCGATCGGGCCGGCCGGTGATGGCCGGTTTCGAAGCTAATCGCCCGATCCACCGAAGTCAATCACGCCGCCGGGTCCGTCCTCCACCCCGGGCATCGATCGAAGATCCGCGCCGGTGCGATTGCCAGGATCGGGCACTTCCGCGATAATCCCTTATCGGGATTCGCCCGATCGACTGGAAGGAGGTCGGGTCGCATGCGGTTTCTCCCTATCTCGCTCCCCCTGGCATTCGCCCTCGGCGTCTCGACTTGCCTCGGCCAATCGTTCGGGGCCTCGGGCCTCGGCGCGCAGGGCCCCCACGGCGGCGACATTTTCGGCCCGTCGGGCCTCGGCGGTGGCCCCGGCTTCGGGTGCGGGCCGGGGCAGGGCGGCCCCGTGCCGGGCCTCGGGGCGGTCGGTGGCGGGGGCTACCTCTACTACGGCTCGCCCTTCTTCGCGGTCCCCGCGCTCCCGCCGGTCGTGCCGAACGCGGTCCCGACGCCGTTCGGCAACAACTTCGGCGGCGGCTTCGGCGGGATGATGCTGCCCATGCCCAGGGCCCGGCTGGCCAGCGGGACCAACGCCGCCAACGCCCCCCGGAGGCCCAACCCGGCCAGGGCCAAGGAATACGTCGAGGTCGGCGATCGCTCGTTCCGGGGCGGGAACATCCACCGGGCCGAGGAGCGGTATCAGCTCGCGGTCAAGGCCGACCCCACCTCGCCGATCCCCAGGGTCCACCTCGCCCAGGTGGCGCTGGTCCGGGCCGACTACGCGGCGGCGGCCGACCAGATCCGGGCCGCGGTGACCGTGGCCCACGGCTCGCCCTGGCTGGCGACCGCGCCCGACGTCCAGACGATGTTCGCCGAGCCCGGGGATTACGCCCGCCACATCGCCAAGCTCGAATCGCACCTCCAGGCACACCCGAACGACCGCGACGGCTGGTTCGTGCTCGGCGCCCAGCACTACTTCTCCGGCCGGACCCAGGCGGCCAACGATGCGTTCGCCCGCCTGACCGACCGCCGGCCCGACGAGGCGCTCGCCGCGTTCCTCGACGTCGCCAAGCCCTGATCGATCGATCGACGCCTCGACCGTCGCGACGCGGCGACGCTACCCATCCCCCTCGAAAACTCCCGCACCGTCGAGGCCGCTCGCCATGACCACTGGTATGACCGGGCGGACCGCCCTGGCCTTGGGCGCATCCCTCCTCCTCTCGGCCTGCGGCGGGCGCGACTCGGCGGTGGAACCCGGTTCGGGGACCGGGCCGAAGCAGGCCCGCGACGAGGTCCCGCCCGACCAGCTCTCGGCGGTGATGGTCGCCCACTACCGGGGCCTCGGCGCGATGGAGCGGTACGAATACGGGGCCGCCGCCGAAGCGTTCCGCGAGGTCGAGCGGCTCGCCCCCGGCTGGACCCCCGGGCGGATCAACCTGGCCATCGCCCTGTTCAACCAGGGGGGGGTCGTCAAGGAGCAGGCCAAGACGGGCGCCGGACCCGGCGACGACGCGGCCGCCGAGACCAACATCGACGAGGCGGTCCGGATCTTCGACGCGGTCATCGCCGCCCAGCCTGACAACCCCCACGCCCACTTCTGCCGGGGGATCATCCTCAAGGATCGCGGGAACCTCGCCGATGCCCACGCCGACTTCCGCAAGGTGGCCGAGGTCGACCCGGGCGATCCGAACGCCTGGCTCGAACTGGGCTCGACCCTGGTCGACCCGGAGACCGGCATCAACGCGGGCCGCGCCCAGGCCTCCGAGCTGATCGACTTCTATACCAAGGCGCTGGCGCGGAACCCTTACCTGATCACGGCCAATTACAAGCTGAACACCGCCTACCGCCTGGCGGGCAAGCCCGACCTGGCCAAGGAGCAATACGCCGCCTTCGCCGCCCGCGATCCCAACCAACAACCCAGCGCCACGGGCGAGGCCGCAAAGCTCGTCTACGGAGAGATGGGCAAATATGGCTCGATCATCGACCCGTTTCCGAGGGCCAAACAGCCGAAGGCGGTCGCCCCTCGTCCCCAGTTCGACGCCGCCCGATCGCTCGGGGTCCAGCTCGCCCCGGGCCACCGCTGGGCCTCGTCCGCGGACTTCTCCGGCCCCTTGGCAGTGGTCGGACGGGCCAGGGCACGGTTCGGCGCGGGCGTCGCCGCCTTCGACGCCGACGGCGATGGCGACCTCGACCTGTACCTGACCGCCGCCGTCGTCGGGCCCAAAGGGTTGCACGATGCCTTCCTCCTCAACGAAGGGGAGGGGCGGTTCCGCGACGTCACCCGGGCCTTCGGACTGCCGGACGATCGGGCCGGCCTGGGCGTCGCCGTCGGCGACTTCGACGCCGACCGCAGGCTCGACCTGTTCCTGACCGGGGCCGGCGACAACCGGCTCTATCGCAACGTCGGCGGCCGGTTCGAGGACCTGACCGCCAGGCTCGGCGAGCCGGGCCCCAAGGCCATCAGCCCGACCGCCCGCTGGCTCGACATCGACCAGGACGGCGACCTCGACCTTTACGTCCTCAACTATGCCGTAGCGGCCGGGGCCGACCGGGCCTTCACCGGCAAGGACGAGCCGGCCGGCCTGCCCAACGTCGCCTATCGGAACGACGGCATGCCCTCGCCGATCGGCACGAGCCCGGAGAAGAACTGGGTGCCGATCGGTGCGGCCCCCCCGGAAACCCCGGCCGTCGAAGGGCTCTCGATCGCCTTCTCGACCAAATTCCCCGCTCAGGAACTGCTCTGGGGCGGCAAGGGCCGACATACCTCCGTCGCCGCCCTCGACGTCGACGGCGACCGGGACATCGACCTCGCCCTCGGCTCCGACGACCAGCCGATCCGGGTCCTCCTCAACGACCGGGCCGGCGCCTTCACCGAGGCCCCGCCGGGCGACCTCAGCACCATCAACGCGGTCTCGGGCCTCCTCGTCGCCGACCTCGACAAGGACGCCAGGCCCGACCTCGTCGCCCTGGGCGCGCCGAGGCCGGCTACGGCCTGGCGGAATGCCAGCACCCGGTCGGGCGCGACCACGACCGTGGCCTGGACCCCGTTCCCGGTCGACGCCCGAGGGTGGCGCGGGGCGACCGTCTTCGACGTCGACCTCGACACCTGGCCCGACCTCCTCGCGCTGCCGGCCTCCGGCACGACGGGCCCGCCGGCCTGGGCCCGGAACGCCGGCACCCGGCTCGAATTCGAGAACCTACCGATCCCGCCCGACGGCCCGGAGGCCGCCCCCTTGGCCGGCCTCGCCCTGGCCAACCTGGTCGGCGACCTCCTGCCCGACGTCGTGACGTTCCGCGATGGCGAGGGGCCCAAAGTCGCCCGGAACCTCGGCAACGGCAACCACTGGCTGGCGCTGGACCTCGGCGGCCGGTGGAAGACCGGCTTCGACCAGATGCGGACCAACCCCCAGGCGCTCGGCACCCGGTTCTCGCTCGAAGGGCAGGGGATCTTCGTCCCCTACGACCTCACCACCACCACGGCCGGCCCGGCCCAGTCCGTCACGCCGGTCGTCCTCGGACTGGGCGAGCAAACCTCGGCCCCGCTCCTGCGGATTCGATGGCCCGACGGCGTGATGCAGTGCGAGCTGAACATCACCGGCGACAAGGCCCTCGCCCTGGCCGAGCAGAGCCGGAAGACCGGCAGTTGCCCGGTACTTTTCACGTGGAACGGCTCGAAGTTCGAGTGCGTCGGCGACTTCCTCGGCACCAGCGGCCTCGGGTTCCTCCTGGAGCCGGGCGTCCACCACCAGCCCGATCGGGACGAGGCCCTGGCGATCACCTCCGACCAGCTCAAGGCCGTCGACGGGGTCTATCGCCTGAGCGTCACAGAGCCCATGGACGAGATCGCCTACCTCGACAAGCTAACCCTCGACGTGGTCGACCGCCCGCCCGGTTCGTCCGTCGGCCTCGACGAGCGATTCTCGACCGACGGCCGCAAGCCGAGTGGCGCCGTCTTCGCCTGGACGCATTCGGTCGAGCCGGCCCGGGCGACCGACCACGACGGCCGCGACGTCACGCCCTTGATCCGCCGGTGGGACCGGCAGACCGTCGATCGCTTCGCCAAGCTCCGGGGGTGGGTCGGGTACACCGAGCCGCACGCGCTGGTCCTCGACTTCGAGCATCGCCTGGCCGGCTTCGGCCCGGCCCGCAAGCTGATGCTCTGCCTGGCGGGATGGGTCGAGTACCCCTATTCGCAGACCAACTATGCCGCGGCGACCGCGGGCGTGGCCTCCCATCCGCCGGTCCTGGAGCGGCGGCGGGAGGACGGGACCTGGGAGGTGATCGACGCCAATCCCGGCTTCCCCGCCGGGCTGCCCCGGATGATGGCCCTCGACCTGACCGGCAAGCTCGGCGGGGGTCGGTGCGTGCTCCGGCTGACCACGAACATGGAGTGCTACTGGGACCAGGCGTTCGTCGCCGTCGTGGATGAAGGACTCCCCCTCCGGACGACCTCGCTCCCGGTGCTCCGGGCCGCCCTCGGCGACCGTGGCTACCTCCGCGAAGGCTCGCCCGACGGGCGGATGCCGCTCCTCTACGAGTACGACCACGTCGACCCCGCCCCCCTGGCCCGGATGGAAGGGCTCCTGACCCGATACGGCGACGTGGCGGCCTTGCTGACCGAGGACGACGACAAGCTCTGCACCGTGGGGTCGGGCGACGAGGCCCGAGTCGAGTTCGACGCCCGGTCGCTCCCCCTTTTGCCCGATGGGTGGACCCGGAGCTTCGTGCTCCGGACGTATGGGTATTGCAAGGAGGCCGACCCGTTCACGGCGACCAGCGACTCGGTCGGCCCGCTCCCGTGGAAGGGGATGGGGCACTTCCCGTTCGGGCCCGAGGGAGAGCGGCCGATCGACCCGGCCTATTCGCGATATCTCCGCGAGTACCAGACCAGGCCGGCCGGGCTCAGGTGACCGGGCCGCCGGGGTCTCCCTCGGGCTCCGGGGCGGGCTCGACGTGGACCAGGACGTCGCGGACCGGGACGATCCGCGTCGTCACCCGGTCTTTCACCGCGTGGGCGATCGCGTGGCCGTCGCGGACGGTGTGGTCGGGGTCGACCTCGATGTGGATGTCGACGAGGTACTCCAGGCCCACCTTGCGGACCCGGAGCGTCTCCACCCCGAGCACGCCGTCGACCGCCTCGGCCTCGGCCCGGACGGCGTCCAGGGTCTCGACCGGCGCCTGGCGGTCCATCAGGTCCTGGACGTTGCCCCAGAGCAGGCTGCCGCCGATCCACATCACCGCGGCGGCCACCGCGATCGCAGCGGCGTGGTCGGCCCAGGCCCAGCCCGGCCCCCCCCAGCGGGCCAGGCCGACACCGGCCGCCACCGCGATCCCCCCGAGGGCGTCGAGCCGGTAGTCCCACGCCGTCGCCATCAACGCGGCCGAGCCGGTCCGCCGGGCGACCCTCCGGGCGTAGCGGAACAACACCTCCTGGAAGACCGCCCCGCCCAGGGCGACGACCAGGGTGTACGACTCGGGGGCCGGGTCGCCCCCGCCCAGCGTCCGGATCGCCTCTCGGGCGATCCCGACGGCCAGGATGATCAGGAGCACCGCCACCCCCGCGCCGGCGACGGCCTCGAACCGGGCGTGCCCGTACGGGTGCTCGCGGTCCGCCGGCCGCTGCGAGACGTGCAGGGCGCCGAGCAGGGCGGCCGAGATCAGGGCGTCGATCAGGGAGTGGACGGCGTCGGACTCCAGGGCCAGGGAGTGGCCGAACAGCCCGCCGAGGATCTTGGCCAGGCCCAGGCCGAGGCTCACCGCGATGCCCCAGCCGGCCGCCCGCCTCGCCTGCCCATAGAGTCGATCGCTGCCGCTCAAGGTCGGGCCTCGATGGGGCCGAGGGGCCGGATCACCCTTGCCCGCCGGCGGGCGGGGCGGGGGCCCTGGGCGGCGGCGCATCGGCCTTCGCCTGCCATTCCGGGATCTGCGCGGCGAGGAGCCCCCGGAGCCTGGTCGAGAGCTTCTTGTCCTCGTGCGGGGTCATCCCGTCGAGCTTCAGGGCCTGCTTCGCCTCGCGGACCGCGTCGGGGTACATGCCGATGTCGGCGCTGGCCTGGGCCAGCTCGGCCCTGAGGTTGGCGTTGGTCGGATAGATCGCCGCCGCCCTCCGGCACGCCTTGACGATCGTCGCCTTGAGCTGGAGGATCTCGAACGGCTTGGCGTCGGCCGGCAAGTCGTCCAGGATGCGCCTGGCATAGGCGGCCTGGCGGCGGCGGATGGCCAGGTTGTCGGGGTTCCGCCTGACGGGATCGAGGGCGTCGTCGAGGGCGAACAGGACCTTCGTCCAGCGCGGTTCCTTCCGCCTGGCGATCTCGGGGGTCCGCCAGTAGGCGTATTCGAGGTCGGCCAGGGCGAGCCAGGGGCGGACGTTGTAGCGGTCGAGCTCGATGGATTGCCGGTACGCCTCGCGGGCCCCCTCGAAGTCGGGCCGGCGGGAGCCGACCAGGGCGTTGCCCTGGGCCAGCACCGCCTCCGACTTCCAGAACGGGACCACCGCGCCGTAGTAGCTGCCGGCGAGCATCGCCCAGGCGCAGGCCAGGGCGACCGCCGGGCCGAGCCCGCCGGGCGCCTCTCGGAGTCGGCCGCAGGCCCGGTCCTCGCGGATGTTCATCCCCAGGGCCAGGCAGAGCCAGAGCATCATCGCCACCGAGGGGACGCCGATCCCGCCGGCCGCCAGCAAGTTCACCGCCAGGGCCAGGGCCCCCACGCCCAAGCCGGCGCCGGGGATCGGCCGGCGCCGCCAGAGGGCCGAGCCGAGGAACACCGCCATCGCCCAGGTCCCGCCCAGGATCAGCCAGCGGGCCAGGAGGTCGCCCTGGGTCATCGGGTTGAGCTTGCCCAGGACCCAGACCGCGATCCAACCCAGGCCGGCCATCACCAGGAGCCATGCGGTCGACCTCGGGGCCTCGCCCTCAAGCTCGGTCGCCTCGGCCGGCTCCTTGCCGGAGGGGGGGCCGAGGGCCTCGCGGATGCCGATGGCCAGGGCCGCGAGCAGGGCGAGCATGGCGACCAGGCCGGAGGAGGCCCAGACCTCCAGGAGCATGTTGTGCGGGTCCTGGATCTCCTCGCTGGCCTGGGGGAGCTTGTGGCGGAGGTAGGGGCCGGCGAAGTTCGCCGGGCCCAGGCCCGACCAGAACGTCCGGGCCGTGCGAGCGACGTCGGCCGGGTCCGGGCCCGTCGGCAGGGCGGCCAGGCCGGTCGAGGCGTAGGGCGAGGGGGCGTCGGTGATCACGCCCCAGGCCCCGACCCAGTACTCCCAGCGGAACCGGAGCGACCTGGTCGCCTGGGTCGCGACCTCGACGTCGAGCCGCTTCGTCGCCAGGCCCGCCGCCACCAGGCTGCCAAGCAGGAGGACGAAGCCGAGGCCCGCCCCGATCAAGGCCCTGCGGGGGACGACCCTCCGGGCCCGCCAGGCCAGGACGACCAGGGCCACGCCCAGGCCGGCCCAGGCGCTCCGGCTCTTGGTCAGGATCAGGCAGATGAGCATGGCCAGGCCGGGCAAAGCGGCCAGGGTGAAGGCGATCGCCCGAGAGCCCCGCCCCTCGCGCCTCAGGTTCTCGATCGCGACGGCGAAGGCCACCGCCAGGGGGGCGACGAGGAATCCGGCCAGGGAATTGGCCAGGGCGAAGGTCGAGAACGCTTCGTTCGAGTACAGGACCCGCTGCTTGAGCGACTCGGCCCCCGGGGTCCCGGGCGTGATCCCCATCTGGGCCATCACCGCCGCGGGGTCACGCAAGTAAACCTGGCGGATCTGGGGGAACTCGACGGAGACCTGGTACAGGCCGTAGGTCGCCACGGCCGCGGCCGTCGCGACCGCCACCCCGGCCAGGGTCGCCGACTCGGCCCGGGTCCTGGGCAGGTTCCGGCTCAGGAAGTAGAGGAGCCCGAGGCCGCCCCACTCCCAGGCCATCGTGATCGCCGCCCGCCGCTCGGGGGCGTGCGAGGTGCTCGCGCCGACGAGGAGCATCAGGAGCAGGACCGCGCCATCGGCCCAGGACCAGCGGAGTTTGGCCGAGCCTTCGAAAAGGAACGAGAAGACGGCCAGGGCCGAGGTGCCCAGCAGGGCGAAGACCCAGATCAGGCCGGTGCCGGTCTCGGCGTCCTCGCTCCAGTAGTAGGCCCGTGCGACGAACAGCATCGCGGTCAGGCCCAGGGCCGCCCTCCGGAGCCGCTCGGCCAGCCAGGCGAAGGTGTCGTCGCCGCCGTCGTCGAAGTCGGCCGGGCCGGGCTCAAGGCGACGCGGTCGGGGCAGGGGGGGCGACGCCGGCCGGCTCGGGCGAGGGCCCGGGGTGGCCGGCTTCGGGGGGTGGCTTCGCCTGGCCATCGCGACGCTCCGGGCGGTTCGAGGAGACTTCGAGCAGGGCCACCACGCCGAGCAGGCAGGCCGTCTGCGCCGCGACGACGAGCGAGCCCGACGGCCCGAGCCGGGGCAAGAGCAAGGCGCCGAGGCCGCCGGCGAGGGTGACCAGATAGATCGTCCGGACCGCCATCGGCGGCGTCAAGCCGTGGTCGACCAGCCGGTGCGAAAAGTGGCGGCGGTCGGCCTGGAACGGGCTCCGACCCTCCCGGAGCCGGATCAGGACGACCGACGTGGTGTCATAAAGCGGCACCGCCATCACCAGCAGGGGGGTCAGCACCGCGAACGGCGAATCCCCCAGGGCCGGGCGAGTGTAGGTGCCGACCACCGTCAGGGCCCCGAGGAGGAACCCGAGGTAGTTGCTCCCGGCGTCCCCCATGAACAGCCGAGCGGGGTGGCGGTTGAGCACGAGGAACCCCCCCAGGGCGCCGACCACGATCAGGAGGACCGCCGGGACGAACCGGCCGCCGACCTCGACTTGCTCGGCGGCGAACAGGGTCGCCGCGATCATCCCCACCCCCGCCGCGAGGCCGTCCATGTTGTCGAGGAAGTTGAAGGCGTTGGTCAGCCCGACGATCCAGACCACCGTGATCGCGCCGGCGATCCAGGGCGAATCGAACGGCCAGAACAGCGTCACGCGGACACCAGACGCGACGAGGGCGACGGACAGCCCGACCTGGACGCCCAACCGGAGCTTCCAGCCGAGTCCGAAGCGGTCGTCCGCCAGGCCCATCAGCATCACGATCGAGGCCAGGCCGACGATCACGGCCAGCTCGCCGCTCCGATCCCGGAGGCCCCCGACGTGGATCGCCACCGCCCCCGGCAGCAACGGGCGGCCCGGGCCGATCGCCAGGGTTCCCAGGGCGAGCACGAGGACCGTCGCCAGCCAGATCGCCACGCCGCCGCCCAGCGGCGTCGGCGCCCGGTGGGCCTTCCGGCCGCCCGGGTTGTCGACCAGGCCGACCCGGGGGCCGATCGCCCGGGCCGCCTGGCTCAATCCCAGGGCCAGGGCGAACGACATCATCAGCAGGCCGAGCCCGACCAGGGCCAGGGTCACGGCCGATCCCCCGCCGCCTCGCCCCTTCGGGCCTCGGTCTCGGCGTTGGGCCTGGCCGTCCCCCGCCGGTTGGCCAGGGCCAGGCCGCAGCAGGCGAACATGAGCCCGGCGACCGACGCGGAGACCGCGATCAGGACGGCCCACTCGACGGCTCGGTCGGGGGGCCAGGCCGGGCTCGCCCCCCCCCGGAGCACCGCGCCGATGCCGAGGGGGCCGCCGAGGGTCAGCACCGTCATCGTCGCGAGCAGGATCAGCGGGAGCCTGGGCGTGGTCCGGGGCATCGGGTCAGGCCCCCTTCGCCGCGGCCCGGCTGATCCGGCGCTCGGCGGCGACGGTCTCGGCCGCCCGTCGGGTCGCGTCGAGCTCGGCGAGGATCGCCTCGTGGGCCGTGGCGGCGGAGACGGTGTGGGCGGCCGGGTCGGTCCGCCACTTGACCTCGATCGTCCCTTCCTTGAGACCCCGCTCGCCGACGACGATCCGGAGCGGGATGCCGATCAGGTCGGCGTCCTTGAACTTCACCCCCGGGCGCTGGTCGCGGTCGTCGACGAGGACGTCGTAGCCGGCCGCTTCGAGCTTGGAGGCGATCGCGTCGGCCGCCTCGACGACGGCCGGGTTGTTGATCTGGAGCACGGTGATGGTCGCCTGGTAGGGGGCCAGGGGCAGGGGCCAGACGATCCCGTTGGCGTCGTGGCCGGCCTCGACCGCCGCCGCCACGATCCGGTTCACCCCGATCCCGTAGCAGCCCATGATCACCGGGATCTCATGGCCCTTGTCGTCGAGGAAGTGCGCCCCCATCGCCCGGGAATACTTGGTCCCGAGCTTGAAGACGTGGCCGATCTCGATCCCCTGGTTCTTCACCATCGGGGTGCCGCAGCGGGGGCAGGGGTCCCCCTCGGTGGCGTCGCGGAGGTCGAGCACCCTGTCGAGCGCGAAGTCGCGGCCGGGGACGACGCCGGTCAGGTGGACGTCGACCTTGTTGCCGCCGACGACCACCGACTTCATCCGGGCGACCGAGCGGTCCACGGCCAGGGGGATCTTGATGGCGACCGGCCCGAGGAAGCCGATCGGGGTCCCGGTGGCCATCTCGATCGTCGCGGCGTCGGCCGGGGCCAGGCTCGATGCGCCGAAGGCCCGGCGGACCTTGGCCTCGTTGGCCTCGTGGTCGCCCCGGATCAGGGCGGCGACGGGCTTGCCGTCGGCGAGGAACACGAGGAGCTTGGCCGAGGCGTCCTCGGTCACCTTGAGGAAGTCGCAGACCTCCTGGATCGTCCGGCGGTTGGGGGTGGCGACCTCGGCGAAGGGGGGGCTCGACGGGTCGGGCGTGGCCGGGAACGGCTCCCCCTCGCCGACCTCGGCCCGCTCCTTGTTGGCCGCATAGAGACAGGCGGGGCACTGGAGGATCGAGTCCTCGCCGGTGGAGGAGGGGACCATGAACTCGTGCGAGCTGTCGCCGCCGATCGGGCCGGACTCGGCCTCGACCACGGCGTAGGGGATGCCGCAGCGGTCGAAGATCCGGCAATACGCCTCGTACATCGCGTCATAGCTGGCGTTGAGCTGCTCGACGTCGGCGTCGAAGCTGTAGGCGTCCTTCATCAGGAACTCGCGGGTCCTGAGGATGCCGAAGCGAGGGCGGGGCTCGTCGCGGAACTTGGTCTGGACCTGGTAGAGCGTCATCGGGAGCTGCTTGTACGAGCGGACGAGGTCGCGGATCACGTCGGTGATCACCTCCTCGTGCGTCGGCCCGAGGGCGAAGTGCTGGTCGGAGCTGGTCTTGAGCTGCATCAGCAGGTCGCCGAACGTCTCGTACCGGCCCGACTCCTTCCACAGCTCGATCGGCTGGAGCGCCGGCATCAGCAGCTCCAGGGCCCCGGCGGCGTCCATCTCCTCGCGGACGATCCGGATCACCTTGGAGAGGACCCGGTGGCCCAGGGGGAGATAGGTGTAGGCCCCGGCGCCGAGCTGGCGGACCATGCCGGCCCGGAGCAGGAGCTGGTGGCTGGGAGCGACCGCGTCGGCCGGGTTCTCCTTGAGCGTCGGGATCAGGGCTTTCGACCAGCGCACGGGACGGCTCCTGCGGAGAGACCAGGCTAGGGGAGGCGGGCGGCGGCCCCGGCGAAGTCCGTCGACGGGCCGGGCGGCCCGGCCCCTCGGGGAATCGGCAGAGTCTACCAGATGGGCCCTGCGAAACGGAGGCCCAACCTCGGGATTCGGACCGACCGGCCCAGCCCCGAGAAGCGGCCCGATCGTCGCGTCGCTTACACCGTTCACGCCGCGACTTCGGGCGATCGAAACCCCGGATTTCGCCCCAATTTCGCCCGCCTTCGCGACGACCTTAAGGATCGTGGAACGGCCGGTCGGCGGGCAAGCCGCCTCGACGGTGCCGGATCGGTCCGGTTCGGGTCGGACACAGCCGAAGGGGGAGGTCGTTCGCCCCGGAGCGGGGCGAGGCCGAGGCCCTCGGCCCAGGGTCGCAGGGAGGTGTGCGGTGTTGCCAACGGATTCCCGGCCGGGTCGCCCGAGCGATCGCCCCCGGCGGCGCAAAGAGCGGGTCGCCGTCGAGGGGCTCGAGACTCGCCGGTTGATGGCCTACTCGGCCTTCGGATATTCCCTGCCCCAGCTCGCGGTGACCGGCTACGCCGCGCCGGTGGCGGCCTGGGGCGGCCCGCTCTCGATCGACGTGCGGGTCGACAACTTCGGCGCCAGCTCGCTGGTCGAGCCGACCCACCTGGCGCCGGGCTCGGTCACCAACGCCGACTCGGGGCCGACCACCGTCGAGATTTACGCCTCGGCCAGGCCCGGGGCCCTCACCGGGCTGGTGCCGATCGACGTGGTCCAGATCCCCAATATCGTCCAGAACAGCCAGTTCGAGACCGTCTCGACGATCGCCCTGCCGAGCCGCCCCGTCGGCTTCCCCGGCAACGGCGGGAAGATCTTCCTGACGTTCGTGGTCAACAACAACCAGTCGGTCCTCCAGACCTCGAACTCGCAGAACATCTTCCACGACCCCACCCCGGTCACGATCAACGATCCGCTGCCCGACTTGCAGGTCGTCGGCTTCGACGTGCCCTCGCCGCTCCAGCCGGGCGACTTCATCACCCCGACGGTCCGGGTCGCCAACTTCGGCGCCGGCAACCCGGCGAGCCAGGGGCCGGTCCTGGTCCAGCTCGTCGCCTCGCTCAACACCACCTACGGGCCGGGCGACGCGGTGATCGGCCAGTACGTGATCACCAGCCTGCCGGGGATCTCCGCGGTGCCGACCCAAGGGTCGCTCGCCAACGACGCCAACGTCATCCTCGCGCCCAACGAGAACGACTTCACCTTCGGGCCGATCCAGCTCCCCTCCAGCCCCGGCTTCTACCACCTGGGCGTGAAGATCGACCCGTTCCACACGATCAACCAGACCTACGCCCCGACCCCGGCCTTGAGCTTCCCGGTCAACGTCGGCCCGGGCACCCCCTTCCAGGGCCCGGCCTCGGTCGTGGCCACCTCCTCGGGCGTGCCGGTCTTCCCGGCGTTGCCGTACTCCAACCTGGCGGCATTGCCGGTCCCGACCACTCCGACCTCGATCTTCCCGGTCAACACGGCCTCGGGCGGCGTCGTCAGCGCCTTCGCCACGAGCGGCTTCCCGATCGTGGTCCAGGCGAAGGGCTCCAAGGTCCACCTGACCACCGTCCTCCCGACGGCCAAGGCCGTCCACCCGGTCGCGCACGCCGCCCACAAGGCCGCGCCCAAGGCCAAGGGCAAGTAAACGTCGAACGATCGGCGAACCGCACCAGGGGGTCGGTCGGGCCAGGGTGCCCGACCGGCCCCCTTCGTCGTTGGGGTCGAGGCGATCGGGCGGGCCGAGGCTGTCCGGTTTGCCTATCTTAATCCGGGACCGTTCGAAATCGCGCCACGCGGCGCGGGGTCGGATCGCGTAGACTCGACCGGCCCTTCGCGCTTCGGGTCGCCCCGAAGGCCGGCCCCCCAACGGGACAAGGCAACCTGCTCATGAGCTTCGCCATCTGGGGACTGGGGACGGCCTTGCCGGAGTTGATCGTCGAGCAAGCCCGCGCGGCCGAGCTGATCAACCGAGCCTCGGGCTACGACGCCGGCCAGTCCGACTGGATCTCCACGGTCTACCGGAACGCCGGGGTCGAGCGCCGCCACCTGGTCATGCTCAACCACCTCGACGAGATCTTCGCGGTCCCCGGCCGCCCCCCCCGGTTCTCGACCGGTTGGCGGATGGAGCGTTACGAGCAGTACGTCCGCCCGCTGGTCCGCGACGCCTCGACCCGAGCCCTGGAGGCCGCCGGGGTGGCGGCCGGGGAGATCACGCACCTGGTCACGGTCTCCTGCACCGGCTTCTCCGCCCCCGGGTTCGACCTTTCGTTGTTCGAGAGCCTCGGCCTCGACCCGACCGTCCAGCGGACCCATATTGGCTTCATGGGCTGCCACGGCGCCTTGAACGGCCTCCGCGTGGCCTCGGCCTTCGCCGGGTCCGACCCCGACGCCCGGGTCCTGGTCTGCGCCTCGGAGCTGTCCAGCCTCCACTTCCGCTACGAGCCCGACCCCCGCCTGACGGTCGTCAACGCCCTCTTCGCCGACGGGGCCGCGGCGGCGGTGGGCCGGGCCGAGCCGGCGAGTTCGGCCGACGCCTGGCGGGTCGCGGCCAGCGGCTCGGCGTTCGTCCCCGGCACCGTGGACGCGATGACCTGGCGGATCGGCGACGAAGGGTTCGAGATGACCCTGTCCCCCAAGGTCGCCGGCTACATCGGCGAGCGGCTCCGACCCTGGCTCGAATCCTGGCTCGGCTCGAAGGGGCGGAAGCTGGCCGACATCGCCACCTGGGCCGTCCACCCCGGCGGCCCCAAGATCCTCGGCGCCGTGGAGGCAAGCCTCGGCCTCCGCGACCACGCCCTCGACGACTCCCGGGCCGTCCTCGCCGACCACGGCAACATGTCCTCCCCCACCATCCTCTTCATCATCGACCGCCTCCGCCGCCGCCGGGCCCCGCTCCCCTGCGTCGCCCTCGCCTTCGGCCCCGGCCTGGCGATCGAGGCGGCCCTGTTCGAGTAATCGACCCCCGACCGGCCCTCGCCCCGACGAGCACGCACCCTCCGATGCCGATGAACGACGCCCGATCCTTCGACGTGGTGATCGCCGGCGCGGGCCTGGCGGGGGGGCCGCTGGCCCTCATCCTGGCCCGCAAGGGTATGAACGTCGCCCTGGCGGATTCGAGCACGTTCCCGAGGGACAAGGTCTGCGGCGAGTTCCTCAGCCCGGAGTGCTGGGGGGTGTTCGATCGCCTGGGGCTGACGGGCGAGGTCGAGGGCTCGGGCTATCACCCGATCCGGCTGGTCCGGGTGTCGACCCCCTCGGGCCGCGAGGTGGTGGCCGAGGTCGCCGGGCGGGACGGCCGGGACGGGATCGGCCTGAGCCGACACCTGCTCGACGGGCGGATCGTCCGCCTGGCCCGGGAGGCGGGGGCGACCGTGTTCGAGGGGGCGAGGGTCGGCGGGCCGATCGTCGAGGGGGGGCGGGTGGTCGGGGTCCAGGCGCGCGGGCCCGGCGGCCCGTTCGAGGTCCGGGCGAAGGTGACGGTGGCCGCCGACGGCCGGAATTCGAGCCTGGTCAAGCAGTCGGGCCGGACCCGAGCCTTGAGCCGGTTCCGGCCGGCCCTGTTCGGGCTCAAGCGGCACCTCCGCGTGCTCGACCCGGCCGTGGCCGAGCGCCCGGGCACCGTCGGCCTGCACCTGGTCCGGGGCGGATACGGCGGGACCTGCCGGATCGAGGGGGAGGGAGTGACGAACCTCTGCGCGCTCCTGCCCGAGTCGAGCGTCCGGAGGCGCCGGGGGGACCTCGACCGGGTGGCCGCCGAGTGCCTCGGCAAGAACCCGATTTTGGCGAAGCTCTGGGCGGCGAGCGAGCCGGCGGGGGAGTGGAAGACGGTGGCGGGCGTCCGGGTCCAGGTCTCGACCCCGACCTTGCCCGGGATCTTGTACGCCGGCGATGCCCAGGGGACGGTCGACCCGCTCGGCGGCCAGGGGATGACGATGGCCCTGCTCGGGGCCGAGGCCCTGGCCCGGTGGGTCGCGCAGGGGTTCGTCGCGCCGGGCGGGGTCGACGCCCGGCTCCAGCGCGGGGCCCAGGCCGGCTGGCACCGGCGGTTCGACCGCCGCGTCGCCCTCTGCCGGGGGTTCCACCATTGCCTGGTCCGCCCGGCCCTGCTCGACCTCGCCTCGAAGCTGGGGCCGACCGGCTCGAAGCTGATCGCCGCCTGCTTCCGCCAGACCCGCGACCGCGAGTGGAGGCCGGCCTGAACCCCCCGATCGAGGCCCAGGGCGATCGGTTCGTCGAACCGGGATATCAAAAAATGTAGGGTGGGTCGAGCGGAGCGAGCCCCACCATCAGCACGCC
>JAABUQ010001042.1_pt1 | contig 62479 bp, 66 predicted proteins | sample 5560001 | NCBI WGS metagenome assembly JAABUQ01 (sample SAMN10711888, study PRJNA513371) | rock metagenome | isolation source: Antarctica rocks | place: Antarctica: Victoria Land, Finger Mt nord | collected 2015-12-18
CCTCTCAACCCTCTGCGCCCTCCCCTCCCCCACCCCCACTCTAGCCGCAGCAGGCGAGTACAACGGCAAAGGCTCCCTGGAACTCTACCCCCTCCCCAGCACCCAGCACCCAGCGCCCTTCCCCGCGCGAAAAAACCGCGCCAGCGCCTCCCGCTCCAAACTCCTCTCCCTAACACCCCACGGCACTCGCCTACTCATCTCAGACTCAGACGGCGCGCTGAAATGGCTCGAGCGCGACGGCTGCACCCTCGTCCGGAAATGGAACATCAACACCTTCATCTCTACTTCCCCCACAGCAAGCTCACTCCGGGATCAGCCGCGCGTGATCTGCAGGGGTATTTTCAGCGCCGCGCCCGAGGAGGGGGATGTAGCGCTTAAGCTCCTCCCGCTCCATCCTCCGGATTCGGATAACGCAGGGAGGGGCGACGATGAGGTGGCGGTGTGGACGGGGGAGAAGATCGGGGTGCTCTCCTTCAGGCACGCGGCGCGGTTTGATACGGCTCCTGAGGGGAAAGGGGCAGGCTGTGGGGAGGGAGAGGATTACGCGCGGGTGATGCGGCGGGCGCTTGAGAGGCAGGCGGATGAGGTGAGGTTTGTGAGGGGATTGGGGATGGGGGGGGGTTGAGATGGGGGGTTGGGGAAGTGGTGGTAGTGGTGGATCAATGGGTTTGAGGGGGGGGAGATTGGGAGGAGGTATGCGCCGCCGGAGGAGAGGGGGGGCGATGTTGAGGGATGTTTGGAGAATGGGTGCGCTGTGGTTCTGATAGACTGGGCATGAGCGTTGCGGCCTCTTTTTACGTCCTTGGAACCGCCTTCTTGACGCTGGATCATGCCTTCTTCGTTCCCTGCTCCCCCCCCGGACCCCATACGACCCCCTATGACTTCCCCTTTTAACACGCCGATAATTACCTCCTTCGCCAACATCTTACCCCGAATTCCCTTCTGACATCTCCTCTCCTGTCAAGCTCTTCGTTTTTCTGTTGACTATTCACCCTGGGAGTTTCCTGTACTTCGTTTCTTCGAGCACGATGTGATCTCACTCTCTCCATTACCAGGTGGCTTTCCCCGTTTTTGAAAATGCCCCGGGCATCATGACTTCTCCTCCACCCTGTCCCCCGCTTGGTAGCACCATTTGCTCAATACACTCGAGATCTTCACCCGATTAGTCCATCCGGAAGCAACAGCCTTTCATTACGCCGTCACAACATTGCCTCCCTACCAATCACCGCCCAACTCCAAGCTTCGGTACCTTACCCACACCTGCCCAAATCCCAGACCTCCACCCTTCTTCCACACCCATCGCCAAAGCCAGACCAGCTCACTCAATTCAATATCCATCATCTCACTGCACCTCCAACTCCTCTTCCCGAGCGCCCTTGCCCTCTCTCTTAGCAACTAGATCCCTCAACCCCACCCACCCCCTCCCCCCCTCCTCCCTCTCCGCCCGCTTCTTCCTCATCCGCAACGGCACCTCCTTCCGCCCAATCTCACAATCCGCCATCCCCGCCACGGGCACCCTATCCCTCAAATCCTGGAACGCTATACTCGACTTCTGCGGCTCGAAATGGGAGTAGTAATGCTGGCGCTTGATGTACGCGGCGTGGTTCTGGATGGAGGGCGTGATGCGGAGGTGGAGCTCGTGCGGGTGGTGAGGCAGCAACCTAGGAGGAGTGGGAATGGTGGTTGTGGTGGCGGTGGGAGAGAAGAAGGAGTTTGTGGGAGGTTTGCGGGTGGGGTGGTGTGAGCCGGTGGTGGTTGTTATTGGGTGGCCGGCTGCGTCTTTCTTCTCTGCACTCGATGCATCATCCACTTCCTCCGCTGGCTCTGCACCCACTCCCACCCCACCGTCATCTCTTGGCAACTCCCTGACCCCCCCCTCCCCAACCTCCACCCTCAACGGACTAGCCTCAATCAATTTCTCCGCCCCCTCCTGGCTCTGATAAATCGCTAATAGCGTATTCGGTGCCCGCACTTGCGGATCGTACTACTACCCGTCACATATCAGCCTCATCCCCCTTCCTCATCCCCCTTCTCCCTCCCAATATTCGTCCCGTCACGTTTAGTAGAGAAGAAGGTAGATAGACCTTTAAGTGCTGATAACTCACAACCTCCCCATACCCCTGCAGCAGATGTAGTATTTGGCGGCTTTCGGCGAGGTTCCGTGGGCGCGGGTGGATTTTGATGTGCACGGCCCGGCCAGCGGTGCGGGCCCAGGCTGGGAGGGAGGGAGGGGAGGAGGCGAGGCGGGCGGAGGCCATTGGGGGGGGTTGGCGCTGGGAGATTTATGCAACGTGGAGGGGAAGAGAGGGGAGGATAGATGGGAGGATAGAAGGGAGTATAGAGAGGGTGAGGATGCGTGGGAGGATGGAGCTGGTTGAGTATTCAATCAGTTCGGAAATAAGGATTCATTATTTCCACAAAATCGTGATATAGCTGTCCGAGGGTCAGTCTTTGGAAAGAGAAACAGAATACTTTCGAGCTTCTATAATTCGTTTCTCAACCATTATTTGTATCTCAGAGGCCGGTTGAAGACTTAAAGTCGTCATAATACACAATTCGTTTTTGAATCATTACATATATACATGATTGAAGATACGTTTCTGTACCGTAAGTAAATTTGGAGTCTTTCCGTCACCTACGGTAGCCATCTGGTAATTTATGAGGCTCGAGCTTACAGAGCTTCAATTGCATCAAGCCTGCGTATAGACGTACACCTTAGTAGTGCTTTCTGGACTAATCAGTTCATCGATTAAATACTACAAACAAGGTGTATGGCAATAAAAATTGCTCAGAATGAGTGACTGCAGCGATCCACACGTAGCAGCGTCCTGCCTTTCCTTCCGGCCTCGGCAGACTGACCTGTTGAAAAAGTCGACGGGGGAATTAGGGAGACAGCGAAACATAGGTGAAGAAACACGAACAAAGGTCGCCCAGAAACAGTACTTAGGATGCGGCATGCTTGCTACCATCACACGAGTGAGCTATGGTACATATGAAGGGCAGAACGCCTGCCTGGTCGTCTTTAACTTTTCGTTTCGCTGGAACCGTGATAGATACCGGCTTAAGCGTGGGGAAATTCAGATTACATTCGACCGATATCCAAAGACGTTGACTCCCAGAGGGGAGGATGACAGTGAGCCTGTTATGCGCAATCTGTCTCCTCGAAAGGTTTATGGAATTCCCAACAGCAACGGACAGAAGTGGTTCCTCAATGTTGAACAGCTTTGTTGGGTATCGCCGACCCCTGCAGTGAGAGCTACGGAAACGAAGGCCTTTGTGGATGAGCACAGGCTAGAGATCACCGGCAAGGCCTGGTCGGACACTCGGCGGAGAGAAGTCCACAAGGGTTGCTGGATCATTAAGGAGGTTGGAAGCCCAAAATACGGTATACTGGACGAAATGAATCTAGCTATGATTGTCGAACATAAAGGCAGCTTGCAAGCGGAGGTCAAGATAACTGTGGACACTCCATTGCTGGGAAACCATTTTGGTTTTCCGTGGCCAGCTGACGATCCAATTTTATTCGTCCGCAACGAGCCCACTTCTGTAATAGGGGCACCCCCTAGAGTTTCTCAATTCGAGGCCTTATCGGACGCAGACTGGAACTCGCTCGTTTCGGGCCATGAGGTGACACCCCTTGGGCAGGCTGATACCACTCCGAATAGGGATCGGGTCAACCAAGCATTTTCCGAAACGGCTTTAGCTGTGACACAAACGACCAGCAGCAAAACATACCGAGCTCAATGGGTACCCGAGCAAAACGAACAGCTCGGAGTGAAAGATTTCTTAGAGTCCGTCCTCATGCTTCAAGACGAGAAGTGTGACATTCAGGTACGTTCTCTGGCTTCAAGTCCAGATTTGCCTAATGCGAAGATGGTCACCTTTGCCTCTTCTTCGCTTGGGCCGATGCTAGAAGCTGGGACACGATGGGCTAGACAGCTCCCGCACACTGGAGAAGAAAGCTCTACTCCAAGAAAAGAATATGTGGTCATCGATACAACATTTCTTGGCTTCACTTCTCTTGGTGGCGATCCGGAAGACTATGATTTTGAGTAAGATCTTGTTTATAAGGGGTATCATGTTCGAAAACTTACCTTGGTAGCATCATCGCGCTCTCTGGGCTCGGCGCCCACGCATTTGGCTCTTTCAAGGAGCGAAGCGGAGACCATATGTGGTTACGAGATGACGTTGCTTTCGATTTCCCAAGGGCCCGAGTAGTGATCTATGGGTATGAGACGACATTAGCAGGCAGTCAATCGTTTCAAGACCTAGATGCTCTGGCTATTACCTTTCGAACGGCTCTAAAGACCATTAGACCGGATACTGTGGTGAGTCATAGCAACCTTAAGAATTCCCTTGCTGCTAATATGTATACACTCAGGACCGTAGACCTAATGACAAACCCATTCTTTTTATCGCCCATAGCCTTGGCGGTATAGTTCTGAAACAGGTATGTGAGTATCCACGACGGGTCGACAGCATCTAAAGGGACTGCGTAGGCGCTCATTCAGATGGCCGACGGTGATCGCAGAGATCAAGCATATGCGAAGGCCACGCGAGGTATCCTATTCTTCGGAGTCCCAAGCCAAGGAATGGACATTGGCGCTCTGCGCGCCAAAGTCAAAGGACAGCCGAACGAATTCCTCCTCTCCAACCTCCGCGCCGGCTCCGACATCTTACGGAAGCAGACTTGGGATTTCCGAACCAAGTTCCCCCACGAAACCTGTCGAATCATTTCCTTCTACGAAACAGAGCTCTCGCCAACAGCAAAGCAGGCGAGTCACTCCTACCTCGAAGTTGAAAGAAAATCCCCATTCCTCAACACTCATCCCACCGAGGAGAAATGCTAAAACATCATAGTCGCTAACATATCTACATCGTGCTTTAGACACCCCACGGCTGGGCCATGACCGGCGAGCCGGCGATTCTCGTCAACCAGGCTTCCGCCACAGGTGGGTCACGGGCCTGGGAGAGTGAATTGAACTATATGCAGCCGATCAAGCGGACGCATTCCGATATGGTGAAATTCTATCCGCGGGACCCGTGCTACGCGCTCGTGAAGCATACGATGATGGATTTGATCGAGACTTTTTCGCCGAGTGGGCCGGTGCCCGCGGCGCCGAATTAGACGGCCGGGTTGGGGAGGGGTGTTGCAAAGGGGAGTGAATTGGATCGAAGCAACTTGAGGTACACCCTTGGGGCTCGTCTCTGGGAGACAGTTTTCGGTTTGAGGTATTTTGACATCGCGGTCTTTACGTTACGGCGATTTCCTGGTAGATGGCAGACGCGTTGCACAAGACATTGATTCCATATTTCCAATCTACCTGAGCAAGGATCTCGGGAGAGAAAGTCTCTACATACATAAGCAATCAGAACCAACATCAATCCTCACACTCCTTCCCTTTGAAATCACCTCAGGATATCTATCTCCACCCGAACTACATCCCCCAGCCTCACTAGAATATCCAAAAACTACGCAGTATCCCACCGAAGAAATCTATCCACCATCCACCATCCACCATTCACCCTCCCTTTCCCCCCACAAAACCATTTCCCACCCAATCCCCGACCATTGTCCCCTGAACCCCCCGGCCCCCTGATCTGTTCTCCATAGGTACAAGATAGCCCGCGAGGCGTCCGCCTAATCCCGCAACGAGCCGCCCAAGAACCAAGCGCCGTGCAGCACAAACGAAGCCCAATGGAACGGCTGCCTCCGCTCCCAGCCCTGCCGCACATCAGCAACAGCCTCGCGCACCGCGCACGCGAGGTCATAAAAGCTGGGGCCATTGCCGTCGCGCCGCGCCTGCGCCAGGTGGGCGTGGAAAAGCTCCGAGAAGGCGCGCGCGGTGCGCGACTCCACGGGCCAGAGATTCCCCAGCACGGACGCGGCGCCCGCGGAGAGGAGGGCCGTCGCTAGGCCCAGGGGCTCGTCGCCGGCTTCGAAGTGCTGGTGCAGGGAGCCGCAGGCCAAGAGGGAGACGTGCGAGGCGCGGACCCGGAGCGAGAAGAGGTCTTGTACTGTACACGCCGCCATGTGAGATCGCTACGCGGGTTGAAAGATTGTGAGGGAGTGAGGCATCACTTACCTGTCACGTCGGTATCGTTGAAGAGCCGTAGGGATTGGTTGGTGATGGTCTTGCCGTTGGAATCGCAATGGCCGAGGAAGTAAACGACGTGGGTTTCCTCAAGAGATTTCTTCAATACCGTACTGGTGGCTCGCTCGCCACAGTACGCTTCGGCATGTAAGTTGGTTGCTAAGGATTCGACGGACGAGTATACATCCCGTCGCTCGTCAAGATCGAAATCACCTGTTGCGCTGCCGTCGACGTCCGGCTCTGGCTCGTACACTGCAAGGAGATTATTCAACAACATGGTTTCCCTCGGGGTTTCTGCAGCGCGGCGACAGCATTGTACAAAGGCAGTCAAGCTCGCACAGTAAACCGTTGGGTTCCGTATAATAAGAGGTAGACCTTCTCCGTCTTGATTCACAACCCGCAAGGCATGGAGTGGGAGAGAGTGAAGAGGGCCAGATGGACAAAGGACAATAAGATCGTCAGGATCGGAAAGCTCACTCAATGGTAGGATCAAGGCGTCTAGATCTCGTAAAGGACCTTCGTCTATTTCATCATCTTCTTTCAATCCCTGCAGGGGAATTTTGATTTCTGTGTCCACGTCAGAAGTCTTTTCACCGTGCATATGTTCCGTGATCCACTCCTGTATTTCTCGAAGAGTGATGTTCAGCGTGCGAAATATCACCTCTCCTGTGGCTGAGACAACACACATCAATACACTGTACTGTGTGATGGTCCAATCAACAAATATCATGGGTCGTCCATTCCCACTCTTTGCTATGTGCTCGAAGCTATGACGGAGACCACTCAAGGTGACAGATATACCTTCACGCAGGTCAAGAAGCTCTTGCAGGCGCTCATGCTCTCTCATGTTTTTCTGGTGGCGATCTAATTGGACACGAATCTGAAATCTTTCCGTGCTAGGTGCACTGGAAAGTTGTTCAAGCAATGTGCACTCTTCCTTGTAGAGCCTCTTTGTGACTTCTTGCTCTTCTATCTCATCAAGTAATGCCCGAGGGACCAATACACCGAGGCCTAGAAGGTCAGATAGGCTGCGAGCTTTCGATTTCTGTACCCACATCCACGCCTGCCCCCAGTCGCCGGTGCTTCTACAAACTTGAATAGCAAATCTGTAGATGTCCCGGACGTGTTTCTCCGAGGAAAGACGTCGCTTTGTGACCACTGCTTGCATCCCCTGTAACATGGAGATTTCGTTCCTGTGCTGATCGGCAAAACTCTCTGCGGAGAGTAGCGAGTCAAGCACGGCCCCAGAAGAGCACTTGCCTTTTTTCCATTGCTCGTACTGGCAAAGAGCAACCCAGTATGCATTGTCTCGGATCATGAACTTTAGTCCCAATCCAATGGCCGAGTCAAGAGTGACTCTGTACAAATTCAAGGCCGTCTCTAAAACTTGCTGTTCGTCTGGCTGGTGCCACCTTTCAAACTTCCGGAAAACGCCAAAATAGAGAAGAGCTTGGCGTTGGAGAACAAAAGCTGCTCGGTCGACTCTTCCTTGACCTAGGTGGATCTTCTTGGCTTCATTCAATTGATCAATCGCTTCCATCTCTAGTTCGACGTCTTGTCGAGGTGTCGCTTTCTTTGTCAACAACGTCGCTCGTAACATGTAGAAGTGAGCAGCTATAAAGGAGGTAAGTGTAGGGTCTTTCAATAGGCGAATTGCTTCTTCAAGCCTATTGAAGGCTTGCTCCATCAAGTCCGAAGTCTCGGCATGTGAATCTTGAATTTTGAATAATTGATTTAACAAGTCCTCCAGCCTCTCGATTCTTTCTTCTAGTGTATGACCTGTAGTGTCATGATCGACAGGCTGAACCGTGTCCTTGTAGAATCGCTTCAGACTCCCCAGATCTCCGAGGTCGATCCCTTCTGCTTGAGGAACCAAGCCTGCTTCATTCGACTCTGGTAAATCCAGGCGGGCTCTTTTCGCCCATGTGGATGCTGTTTCTTGGTCCTTGAGAGCAGAGTAGGCACGAAACAACATCTCTGCAGCCATACCCCTTAGGCGAGAGCAATCCGACCGAGCCAGGTCCTCCCACAACGCCGTGGCTCCAGAAATAACTTTCCCATCGTCACTCGCTGAGATCTTCAATATTGATAGGGTGGAGGAGCGTGCTGTATACCAAGATAGTTGGGCCCCTGATGCGCGAAACAGGCGTTCGAGTTTATTGAGGATTTCGGCCTGTATTTCGGTATGGTGAAGACTTTGGGCGAGGTGTAAAAGTTTGAGATGTGCTAAGCTGAGGCCGCGGGGATAGTCTAGACTTTCGTACTTGTTCAACAATTCGTTGATAGTTTGCTCGACGTTCTCAAGTTTGGGATCCCGGGGATATTGGCAAATCCTGGCTATCTTAATGTCCAGCGCGCCATGTCTGTGCTTTATACACTCGAAGGCTTCAAGCGCAGTCTCATAGTGCTTTTGCTGCTGGTCTCGGCGATCTAGATGATCCAGCTTTTCCGCTAGCAATACCTCTGCCCCTGCGCGATAACGGGATGGTGCTCTTTGATCTGCTGCAAGAATCCTAGCAAGTGAGTCTGACTCTGGACCACGGTCGAAAGTCGAGTATGATTTGGCCACTTTCAAAGAGTTTGCAAAATCGGCTTGCTGCATTAGAAGATAGAACTGCGTCTTAAGTCTGGGAACAGAGGCCTTTTCAACATGTGACCAATCTACCCCTCCGAAGGTGTGGGCAAGTAGCCAGAGGTTGCAACGGTACACTTCTATTCGAACCTTAGCATTATCAGCATCCAGGATCAGAAGTCTCGAGGCCACTAATGAAACCTCCATTATGTTCTAAATCGTACCGTGGCATCATCGACGGTCTCGGGCTCCTCGCTGGCTCGAAAGGCATCATAAATCTCCTCCACACGGAGAAGTGAGTTTTGAAACTGGCCGGTGGAACAAAGCCGCGCAACACAGCAAATCACAGAACCCGCGGCCACTGTGTGATTACTGAATACATCGAGGTGACCCATCGTATCTCCAAGGACCTTCGTGGCACGATCGTAGTAACCCAAAGTATACAGAGTTTCTCCAAGCTCAACAGCGAGCTCCACATTCTTGCTATAAGTCTCAAGCGCAGCTTCTAGTTGTGTGGCAGCTTCGATATAGCGACCTTGTTCACAAAGGTGCCGTGCCTTGTGTAAAATCAACGAAGCCATTGTACTATCCTACGCGGGTTGTGATTTGTAGCGGACCGAGGAGACCTCTGTGTGGCAGTCCGGGCCAAGACACGAATATAAGGACGGAGTGGACGCTCATTCTGATGTCTCTGCAGTCTGAGTTCTTGCATGAGTACTGTGTACAATCGACGCAGTCATCTAGACGAAAGTCGTGCCATTGCCCTGTCCCAGGATGGAGCGGCTAACAACATGTCGCCTCACTGGGACACTATCGATACATGCAGGTGGAACCAAGGATCAAATTTTGTAGTACCTAAAAAAAGGTGTAGCTGATAATATTGGTAACATACATGACATAAAGAAATAAACCCTCTGAATGGAAGGGGAAAAAATTTAAACATACAACAACTGGTGTTCGCTGGTCGTCACCGACCCAACTACTCTCCAGTCGATCTGCGGCTTATAAAGGGAAGATCGGACGGGTTTCCTAGTTCTCCGCAGTCTGTGGTCGTATGTATTTGAGAAAGTCTTAAAATTAATAATATTCCATTGAATCAAAGTTCGGGCAAATCTCTGCGTAAATTGAAGTCTTAACACAGTTGTACCTACTGGAACCCTGGGAGCAGTTGGCTGCCAAAATGTCCCTTGACGGATGATCAAATCTATAGGTGTACCGCGAACAGAGGAGCAAGCGGCACAGTTACATTTCTATACAGTCTCCCTTGTTCCCTATATGACACCTTCTCTTTGCGGATTTACTCCATACTGGGCCGCTAAACTACTTCACCAGCGATGCCTCCATGGCGGCCTCTCGCGCCGGAAGGACTCCAGTCTATAAGCCAGAGCCGTCTCAAACCCTCCCCCAGAACGCCGAAATGCACTGTCGATTTTATAGTCATCACACAGCTGTTGATCATAAGAGCCTGTAATCCCCACCCCAGCTATCGTTTCTTCTCCAGCGTCCCCGAACTCTCCCTCGCCCTCCTCCTCATCCGGATCGGCTTCATCACCTTCTCCTGCGCCCCCAACGTATCGCGTGAGATACTGTGCCTGAGTTCTTTGCTGATCTTGTACGAATCCGTTCTCGGCCGCGTGTGGCTTGTGTTCAAGGTGGAAGCGTCGAGGGTGGAGGAAACAGAGGGCCGCGGTACGATTTTGAAGTAGGAGAAGGCGGGTGGTGATGCCTCGTCTGAAGAGAGGGATGGGGATGCGGTGCTGTCGCTGGGGGTGGCTGAGGCGGGGGAGCCGTAGGCACTGTCGCTGACGTGGGAGACCATGGAGGCTATGCGGGAGAGGTGGGCTGCGGAGTATTGGCGGCGGACAAGGCTCTGACGTCGGGAGGAGACGAGGCGGGGTTGGATGGGCGAGGGGTAGGATTGGTTTTGGGCGTTTAGGCGTATTGTTGGTATGTCTCTGGATATACTTGGTTTTCGAGAGGAGATGGTGTGGTGGTTGAATTGCTGGGATAGTTCGGATATGGATGTTGAGGTGGAGAATCGTCGTGAGGCATCATTGGAGGCGGGATCGCAACAGGGCGTGGAAGTATTAGAGGAGGTGGGGGAGATGTCGTCGTCCATGTGGATGGGCTCGTAGAAAGTGTGCTGGTTTGGCGAGCAGGCAAAGGTGAACAGCTCAAACCTGTGATGCCGGAGGTTGTCTCTCATGTATCGTTGGAAAAGGTCGCACCTGAAAGATCCAAACCAGGCCACCAGTATCAAACACTTTATACAGCAGAGTCAAGGGGCCCAGGAGCGGTTCCGAGATTGCCTGGGCGAATGCCAGCGCTCGAGGATCGGGTGGGGATCAGTATCAAGCAGACGAGCCATAAACAATCACCTTGCTCATTCCCAGCGCGAATGATGGCATGGCAGAACGGGCGTGCAGCTGCTGCAACCGCTGCGCTGGCCTAGATGGGCAGATCTCGAGAATAGCAGAGCAGATCAAAAGAAGGCGGTCATCTGGGATCCTTTATCAGGCGTTAAAGGATGCACAGAGAGGTCAATCCTCAGACAGGCCATGTCTCGTACCCCGTAGCTCTGGAGAAAGAGAGTTCTAGCATCCAGACCCTCCACGGATTCCTTCAGCCCCGCGCCAGCAGCTTTAGCCGGGCGCCCGTCCTGCTGGAAACCCTCCGCTAGTCCTGCTTCTAGGGCATTTTTCTTCCTCCGCCGCTGCATGAGCCCCTGCAGGCCACTGCAAACACTGCATGTTTCGGGACCCTCGTTCTGCAGCGATCTCTGTTCGGTGTGAATCCGGTAGGAGGCAGCTTAAACTCTGCGAGCAGTTCACTTACCTTTCTGCCCCATGCGGAATCGCAGATCGTAGTGCCGCTCGGGGAGGTGACCAATTGCGGCCTCGCCGGTGTGAAGATCAACGCGAAGCTTGCGAGATTCGGCGGGTAATTCCGTTGGCGGGTATGGCCCGGGGATTTTTGACGGGGGGGACCACGGGTCAAGCAGGGTGTACAGTATCTATCATTGAGGAGGTGGATGGTTTGGACATCATACCTATGGAACAATCAAAAGCGCATCTTATTTTTGTTGCACCATGGTTCACTTCATTTAAAGAGCGCATAAGTCCGCATTGACAGATACTACGAGGGGAATCCAGCCAGGGACCACTAGTACACTACCTAGGTAAGGTACACTACCCTGACTTTAGCTTGAGAATATACTTTCAGGATGGAGATATCTCAAGCCGTGGCCCGGTCCTGAGATATACTTCGGACGCAGGCATCAATCGTGCAGTACGCGTCACGATTGCATTTACAATAATTCTCCCATGAGGTCTACGCCAAATTACAGGGATCATGGGCATGACCGTCCAGTAGCGCCGACTTCTACGGAAGGTCACAGAGTGTTTGCCAATGATCAGGCTCATTGTTCTGATGCATAAAGTGTAGCCGGAGCGGCATCAAAGGTAGGTAGTACAGGATTAGTGCTAACGATCTAAGGATAAGAGCCATAGACCAGCAATGGCAAGCCCCAACTCAATCGAAACCAGTAGCTGTACCGCGCTTCATCGCCCGTGGAAACTACCAATCCTGTTCCGCCGTCTGATCTCACTCCATCGGCTCAGAGTTCCCAGCTCCAAGATGCTCATCCTCCTCGTCGTTCCACTCGGATTGCCGATAATGACAGGCTTCCACTCATCCTCTGGCCCCGACAGGATGTTTGTCCCAAACCTCTCCGAAGGAATGATTTGGACCACCTTGTAGCGCGTGACGACCGCAATGAACATCAGAGTCACAACGAGGAGCACTCCAGCGACAACGGCTGTTGCTGTTTGAGCCCCTACATGTCTCACAATGACACCTCCCCATCCTGTAGCACCAGCAGCGAATAGAAATGCAAACGTCTGGGCAATTGCGAAGCCGGCGGTCACACGAGGGAAGCAGGAGAAGTTGGTTCTCTTCTTCTTAACCTCTTCCGGAAGCACATGACGAGGTCGGCCTGTCATACCTGGCTGCAAATCCGAGGTGTCGAATGTCTCCATGATAAGTCCATTGCATTCTGCAATGGCCAGGTTCGACAGGAATCCGATGATGCCGGCGAAGATGATTGGCATCATGAAATACACAGGAGGGCCGATGGAAGAGAGCGTATATGCCAGTCCTGCGAAAGGTAGAAGGACCATGAAGATTGCTCTTCTAACGAGATGCGATGTCCAGGTAACACGCTTCTCGAAGGTCATGCTATCGGTCCTTTGTTTGTGATGCCTCGACCGACTGAACAAGGACGCCTTCTGGAAAGGGATGGCAAGAAGGGCTCCGAGGGGGATGATGGCCACTGATAGTCCTACGTACTGCGGGTGGAACAGGTAATACTGAGATAGCAAAGCGCCAAGTAGCTGTGTGAATGTCAGTTCGTGAAAACAAAGAGCTTACTCTCGAATAACATACCACTATCACGATCACGAACTGGCCGTAAATCCACCCAAGGTAGAACGCAAGAACAGCAAAGCCAGGTTGCATCAGCATTCGTATGCAAATGACATGCCCAGCGAAGACCTCTTCTCCCCACCAAAGCGGTCCCGTGGAATCAAGATGCATTTTGATCTCTCCTTTTGCAATCCTTCTTGACACATCCGTCCCAGTGCGGACTTCGGCCATGGATCGACGATAAGCAGACCTGCGGACTTCTGGTGTGATGACGTTGAGTATTACCACAAGAGCATTGAGGATCACGGTAATCCAGAAACCCCAAGATACATCGAGGCCACTGATGATCTCCGCTCCTATCAGGAACCCGACACCTATTGAGCCGATTGAGCACCAAGTCCAAATCCCGAGCCAAACACCCATGCCTCCTCCGTGTCTTCGCGCGTCGTTCTCGTTAACAATTTCTTGATGCGGATTTCCGCTCTGCAACGAGGAGCCGAAGAGGTCTAACAAAGTCGTCTTGAAGTTGATGTTTGCAAAACCCATGACAAGACCAGCAAATGCCCTTGGGAGAAGAAGACCAACGCGGTATGTTGCGGTGTATGGAGACCTCGGTGCGTTCACGGCCAACGCTTGAGGAAATTGAAGTACCAACAAGAGGACGAGCGCTACAAGTGTGTACGGTTTGCGACCATGGAGAAGCGGCAAGGGAAAAAAGAGAGCTGTGGTTATGGCCAGACCTAGAAAGAAAACGACATTACCCAAGATGGCGTAGTGATGCTCATCGGCAATCGCATACTGTATAGCAGGGACCTCTCCAGCATAGATGCCAATGATGAGTCCTTGGAACGCTGTGGTGATGCAGGTCACTGTCGCCACAATTCGTTTACGAGAAGTGCTCCAGTCCCTTGCGATAGGTGCTCGACGCCGCGACCGGCTCAGGCTAAAGCCATGTGGCTCGTCAATGCTAAAATGGCGGCGGTTCGTCAGACTATAGTCTCTCTGACCAGCGTTTGCGCCTTGCTGTGATGCTTGCCGTCTAGGTCGCTCATCTTCACGCAGAGGCGTTGTTGTGGTATTCTGTTGAGGTTGAATTGGATCTGATCTAGAGCCAGGTGCTTGATATGGTTCACCAGATATGACATCTCGAATGACTGGGTGATACTGGAGTGCTGCATTCTTAAAATCCGCGACATAAAAGGCGTCTTCGGAATTGGAGCCCGTGGTTAACGGAGGCTGATCTAGTAGGCTCAATTCTTCCCGAGTAGGTTTTCGACCTTTTTTTATCGGAGGACTTTCCTTCAATCGAAGGGAGCTCACGCGGGGCTGGACCGAAGGACGATGATGTACTTTGATGTTGCTGTGTGTCTTTTCCCGCGCTTGCGTGCTGTCATAATCTCGAACCAAGAAGCTGAGTTGCTCCCCCGCAGGAGCTCGTGATGTAGGTGGGACCTGAGGCGGCTCTGGCACATTCTGGGACGGTTTTCCAAATGCCCAATCGGTAGAGTCAAATGCTTGGGAATGATGAGCCTGTTGTGTCGGCGAATCTTTTTTGCTGGATCGATCACTTGGTATTCCATTTGTTGAGTTTGGTAGGATCCCTGAATCGTTTACTGTCGGTGGTAGGGCGGACTGATGTCTTGTCGGGGCTGATGAGCTTGCAGGGTATGGAGTCGCATCACGAACTTTATGAAAATGTCCGTGGTATCGATCATTGCCTTGAGGTTCAACGACGGTGACAACTTTGCCTTGAGGAAAGTGATGGCATCGCGGAATGGTGGTAATGTTGTCTTCTTCATCAGCACAGCCGGAGATGGAGGAAGCGCTGTCGCTACTAGTCGCAGAGTCTGTCGAGTTCATGCTCTTGTATCCCTCTGCTGGTGTCCGAAGCAAAGGTCTCGGTCTATCTTCAACCATTTCCTTACTTTCTACCTTTCCAGCCATCCTCAGGGCTTCTTTGAGAAGCTGCTCCAGGTCTAGGATGACTTTGGCGAATTGCTCACCCTTCTGTTCTTGCCGATGCTGCAATGATGCCTCATCAGTCGTGTCACTGTTCAGTTTCCGTTTTGGCCGATGCTCAATCCCTCGAGACGCATTATCATGTCTCATCGAGGCTCGCGTTCGCTCTAACTCTGCAGCTGCACGCCTGTGATGGTGATCTGGTCTGGCTGTCAAATTTGACGGAGCGACTGCGGTAGAAGACCGCCTTCGGAGCATTTTTTGGATCCAGTGTTCATTCTCCTCGGCTTCATAATCTTCAAGCTTTGGTTTGTCATGGCCTCGGCCCCAAGGTAACTCTATCGCCTGCGACTCTGTGCGAAGTCCGGATCGAGCGCTGATCTCTGACAGAGTTGACAAAGCTCTGCTGGCTGGAGATGCGTTCGCGACTTTTTGATTCTCGACAGTTGCAAGGTTTGCGGAATCCTTGGGTTGCGGAGACGATTCGAGGATTTCATCGCGTCTGGCGTCGCTCGGAGCGAGGTATTGCAGGCTATGTACTGATGGTAGCGAGGGTTCCCTATTAGCATTATTGTCAGGCTTTTCGACCAAGGAGTGCTCAGCCAGAGCAGAAGTCGTCAAGGGTTCAGAAGGTGGCAGCCGAGATAACAGGTCAGCCATAAGTAGGCCGTCAGAACGTGGCGAATTCCCTGCAGGTCTTACTGATGCTAGACCTTGCATACTGCTTATAGTGTCCGTGGTCATTTCAGATGCAGGCTGCGGAGGCGGAATTTCTTCAGGTCCATCTTCAATCTGGAATGGTGGTGGCTTTGATTCGAATATTTCAGCAAGTGAGTCTGTTTGTCCCAGATCTCGCGTCAAGACAGGCTCGGCTACTTGGCTGGATTTTGGGCCACCAGATGGCGAAGCGAGAAGGGTTTGAGGTCGAATGGCAGACGTGGGAGATTGCAATATGGTTTGCGATCCCCTGCGCTGATTAAGGTAGGGATGATCTCTGGGCAGAGGAGAACCAAGACCTTGAGCTTTCTCCAAAGCCTCTCTTGCAGAAGGCAGAGGCTTGGAATCCTGACCAGTGTGGGTATGTATCCCGGCGACTTCGTACGGAGAAGGATGGAGAGGTCGGTCAGCCGGAGCATCGACTTCTGAACGATAGCTACCGGGGACATGTTGTACAGTAGGCCTTAGCTCGTTATTGGCAACTTGAGATGGCTTGGGCGGTACAGTTCTGAGAGTGTATCGAGGTATACGACTTGGAGGCAATGGCTTCGACGACGCGGATTTTGATCTCTGTGTAGGCTCAGAACCTGAAAGCGGTTGCCCTAGAAGTTCTCCATGTGCCTTGTGATTCTTCCCAGACATTGTCGACGACCGCCTCGCGTGAATTGTTGCTGCATTTCCAGATTGCATCTCTGGCTGACTTGGATGCCTCCGAAGTCCATCAATGCTGCTGCCCTCAAATCGGCCTTCAGATCCGTCGAACCTGGTGGCTACCATGTCTGAGTGGTTGGCTTTGGTACGGTTGAAGCTGTGTTTTCTGATTGGAGCCAGCAAATTGCCGCGGGCGACTTTGCCAGGCTGGTGTGAGGGATAGAGATGGTCAGGAGTGGTGCAAGGCGTTACAGGTGAGCGTCGCTCGTTGAGAGAGATGTGTAGCGATCGGAAGCGGTTGTGGAGATCGGCATCAATCGTAGGCGGTGTGAAGCTATTCTCGTGGGTAGGTGAAAAAGATGCTTCGGACCAGCGAGCTATCTCCATAGGTGGGATGAATACAATAACTAGGATTCGTGAGCAGAAGGCAAAAGGATGGGTTGCGTATAAAGATGCAGGAATAAGAGGCTGGATGGTGTGTATAATGAAAGGAGAAAAAAAACAAAGGCGGGAAAAAAGCAGCAGACTGGTTTCTCCAGGAAAGAGCGAACGCCAATCCTGCCGCACGTAGAGCCCAGATCGAATATAGTATTTGCCGTAACAATACAGACTCTAATCAGGCACGCCTCTCAAATTCAAGATTCAGAGTAAAGCGGAGGACTACTTTGTAGTTGAAGTTTACTTTTCTCTGTTGCTTTTCCAAGGCATCGAAAGCGTCACGACGTTGGATCATTATAGTAGCCCCTGGATCCAGTGAGATAGGCGCCTATTGGTCAAGAAGATTCCACCGGGTATTCATGTACCTTAGGTAGTGGGATAAGCATTAAAAGGGAATTATAGACAATCTTTGCCCGTCCCTCGCGTAGCAGTAAATATCATCGTGGGTAAAACGCTGGTACTATTCCCATCGTGAGTCTGCTTTAACATATTACTCGTGCTGAGCACAATACCGTAGTCATATACAGGTCCATGGTAACGGAGCCCATTGAATCTGTAAATATTAGATGTCTTCGTGTAGTGACTACCTAGGGTTGGAGATTCTCGCTGGTGCTCGGCCGTGCGTGTCAGCGTTGTGCAACGACCACATCCTCGTTTTCCCTACCTGACATTGGCCTTGCTCACCACCACCACCAACACACTTCAGAACTTGTCACAAAGCTGAAATCATTGTCACTGCTCATCCTACCTTGGACCAAGACTGCACTCACGAACTTCGACAGCAGTACTACTCGTCATTGGAGGTGTATGGACCTTGTCTGTGGAACCTAGCCGCCTTTGCGTGAGTCCACCCCTCCTTCATTTCCAAGGACCTCAAGCTTTGCAGCAAGCCTCTGCTAAAATCTGTGCAGTCCATCATAGAGCCACCACACCACCTCCAAGCCTACCTGTCTGCAAGAGCGCCATCGACGCGCCTGCGACCCTATCTCGCCCTTCGGTCTGCCCCTTTTCGCTGCCGGCCCGCACGACTACCATCGTTCGTCGTCGAGCCTTTTTCAATATCCATGAGAACATCTGACGCCTGCATGGATCGTGTGCTAGTTGCAGGAGCCTAACGAGGCTCGAATCGATTTCAGGTTGCATCGTCAGACTTGCAAGACTGCCGAAGAGACTTTGACTCGTACATGCACGATGAGCCCCCATGGCGGCTACCCCGACATGCTGATGATGCTAATAGTATTTTTCCTAAGTATTCCACCGGGAAGATGCCCGAAGTCCCGTCAAATGAAAACTCGAAAATTGTACGCATAGCCCCATTTTTGCATGAATCCCAGCCGGTCCTCACGCTTCGATCCAGGTTGCAAGAAATAACGAAATCTTCAAGAAGTACAATGTTGGCGAAGACCTCTATTACGATGAGGAAGATGGTCGTTGGCACATGAAGCCGAACGGTGACGGCATCTCGAACGCCAATAACAACGGTGCGAAATCTGGGGCGGGAACGAGCAGCAATGGCAAAACCAGCGACAATAGCGGGACCAGCATCGAGGGGACAAGCTGTCGGAGCAAGTGACGGGCATGGCCTTCGGAATAGTGGTCATGATGGCCGCATCATGCTTTGGCATCTGAGGCAGCCGTTAGATACAATGAGACCACAACAGAGCTAGCATCAATCGCAGTGTTGTTGCCCCCTGTCCTGCTTCGATATCCCATGCGTCGATCATGGTCGAGCTGAAGATAGAGAAATAGGTGCTACAACTGGACTCGAGGTATAGCAGTGGGAGTCCTCGAAGGAGCACGCAGTTCCAGGATCTCTTCAGTATGCGACGCCGTCCGCACGGCCAGATCATTCCCTCATGGTGTGGATATAGGTGCTTATTATAATGGAAGAGCATGCTGATGTTGACCTGATACGCAGCTCGGGCTGGGTTTGCGTCTGTGTTGAAGGTACTCATTATGTCTGCGTACATCTTCTGTGAGGATGCATTTCAGCTAACGAGATGAGGGCCGTTCAGTATTGTACCACCATACGGAGTGCCCGCAGATCAGGATCAACAGTCGTTCATCACTCAGAGACAGCATCCGGAACAATGACCATCAATCATTTGTCCTCCAGGTGGGTTCTCCGCAACCATAACCACCATTCCTTCATCTTCCAGACGGAGTATTGACAGTTGTTACCATCATCACATTTGTACTATTCCCCAAGAACACGACAAGCACGGCGCAGTATGCAGCAGCAGCGGTAAACACCTCTTGTCGTTTTGCTTTGGTGAACACCGAACAACAAGCCGCGAATACGAGAGTGAAAAGGAATATAGTGAGCACCTGATAATTACCCTGCTGTTGAACATCCGCCTGGCTGTTAGGCTGTAACTTGAACAGAATTAAGACCGGACTAAGCAACAAGACACATGCGACAATCGAGAGCATGATACGAGGAACGACGTCCAGTCTGTCTTTCGAGACCAGGTAGAATGCTTCCTCTTTCCCGGTCTGGGCCTTTTGGTCTCGTGTCCGGAATATTGCCTGCTAAGTCTTAGCCCAGTGCCTGAGGGAATAAACCTACCCGTGATTGGAAAAGACATGAAGAAAAGTACAATCAGGTGCTATCTCGGCACTCGAGCTTCAAGGAGGTGAGCTTTCTTACCAGGAGTAGTCTGCCTGATAGCCTGCAGAGCAAAGTTTCAATGAATCCACTGATTGTACTCAATTCGAAGCCGTTGCTGGCTATGGCAGCCAAATCGTTCCTTTGAAGGATCCATTCTTTCTCCCTCAAAGTCATACGGCCTCTGTCCTGAACGATATTATGAAGGCTATTCTGAAGTCTTCTTGATGGGGTGTTGAGGCCCTGGATTTGCTTCAGCTGTAGGAGCGAGTCGTCTCAGTCTGACGTTAGCAAAGACACTCTCCATGACGAAAGCCACTTACGATATTCTCGAAGTTTTCCCCGAATCTTTGCAATCAGCTCTTTCCGCGACGGATCCGATTCATAATCAAGGCGACGAGACGACAATTTGGCAGGTATGCCTTTGTTTTCCTTATGATACGTTTCAAGTTCTTCTTCCAGCAGCTGCAACTCGTCTTGAAGATCCAATAAGGTATGAATGTGGAGCCATCCAAAGCGCCGGTACTGAAGAAAGTTTTTGTCGCAAGTCATATAACTGGCCACCCTTCCATACCCATAGGGCAACTCATCCACTGTGTATTGATCAGTAGACGAACAACTTTGAGTACTCAAGTGCACACATCACCTGCGCGAATGATCTCTGGGACACGGTATTCACTTGACCATTGGGACGCAAGGCCAAGTGCCTTTTTGACACGATCGAAGAAGGATCGAAGCTTGCGCAATTCTATTTACTGTGAGCTATGGTACTCATAACAGGCGAAGAGCCTTTGTCTCTGGAAGCGAACTTGTCTGGGCCTCTACATCGTCAGTGGGCGTTGGAAACTTCTCAAGAGAAGGAAGCCACGGATGCTGAGCCTTGTACTCATCATATGGGACCCAGGGCGACGTCGTCTCGGTCGAAGATGTGGAGGGGCCTCCAGTGCTGGAACAGGGATCGGCAACCCCACGACCCCCTACTTCTAGCGCATGCGTTGGTGGGAGACTTGTGATATGGTCCCCAACTCCATTTTCACCACCACCCTTTCCACTTTCATGAGCCTCTTTATCCATGGAAAATTGGGGATTCTGGCTCTCTGGAAGGACTGGCGGTAAACAGGACAAGTTGCGACGAGGAAAGACTTGGGGTCTCCTGTGTATATGATCTTGTTGCCGAGTACCTATGCAACGAAAACAGGGATAAAAGGGTGCCACCCATACCCTCGAGACGTCGAATTGCACTCGAGCACCGGCAATGGCCTACCTCCCCGGCTTCAGAAGAACGTCTGTAAAGGGTTCAGCGAGAGCGACAGTCATGCGTGACGAGAAACATACCTCCCCTGTCATTGGCCGGGAGAGAAGGCGTCTCTTGCCTAAGACTATGGGATCTGATCAATACCTTCCCCTCTCGAGCCATGATATTCGTCGCTTGCGGATGAGCACATCTAAGATCCTTCTCTTTTTTCACAAGTGGACAGGTTGCTTGAAATGTCCGGCTGGCTCTCTTGCACTGACTCGAGACTCTAATAGAGTCAACTGTGTTGACATGGTCTACGAACTGCTCCGTCCGATTTCTGCTTGTCTGCCAAAGTCCAAGGTCAACACCGGCCAGCGGAGTTCATAAGATGCCCAAGACGCCTTGTTTCCATGGAAACAAGTTCTGCTAGCCAAGCCTGGGTGCCGAGTCAATGGGGTGAGGGTGTGCATTCTCTAGACTGATCAAACCCAGACCGTCCGTTGACGAATAGGGAGTCCCCTTGGGTTACATCCGCGAGGCCATTCCGCTCTTTGTTGCCTGTCTTGTAGGGGGAGCAGTCTGCGCCAATTCCTTTTTCGGGGTCGATGACGGCCAAGGGTCAGCGGGACATGAGGGCTCTCTATATCTGGAGCAGCACCACCGAGCTCATTGCCCTTGAGAGCAAGATCTCTTTTAGGCCTCTTTCTTACTTGAGACGTGGATGGCGAGATGATGGGACGGAATGCATATTGTAAAATCAGAGCGCCGCTAGGTATCAAGGTGCGGGAATTCCAGTCATACGGCGGAGAAGGAAGCAGGGGAGCTCACAGTCTAGAGAGGTACACTACCACGTCAAAAGTCTGCACCAACACCCCTTTTTACACCAAAACCTGTAATTTTCTTAGGGAGCTTAACTTTTTTTCTAGGTTACAAAATTTTTTAAAAATTATAATTGTATAATAAAATCGCTTAATAAATATTTCTATATATTACGATTTTAATTTATTACGTTATTATCTGTTAGGGTGTATAGTAAATGGCAATGTAGAGTATGATAACTAGACGCAGCTGCTACGATAGTAGAGCGCAAAGCTGAACGCAATAGATAGGTAATTGCTATCAACCCTATCCTCTAGGAGGATAGAAGAACTAACGGCTACCGTTAGAAGAATAAGGGACCCCCAGGGTAATAAGGTAAAGCTTTTGAGCGGGGTAGATACGAGGTTGCTTTAACAGGCTTGGTACTGACGTAGCTTCTAGTCACGTGCCGGAGCACGTGCGGAACGCATACGCAATGCCAAGACCTGCGTATAGCCTCACATTATCGTATATAATATATATAAAGTATATACAAGTCAAAAAAATCAAATTTTCAAATTACTTTTTTTCTACGGCATTTTACAGTATAATTATATATTAATATCAAAAATCTAAATATATAAGAAATTAAATAGTATAATAAAGTATCTTAATTGAAATTTTTGGAATTTTAAATTTACATATAAGGGTTGAAATATATACGTGAATCATACAGGTTTTGGTGTAAAAAGGGGTGTTGGTGCAGACTTTTGACGTGGTAGTATATAGAGGGCTGTCTTACGGGGCTGTTCTTATCCTACAAGGGGTTTCTCAAGCTAAAAGGGCTGTCTTATGGGGCTGGTCCGATCTTACAAGCCTTTCTCAAGCCAAATAGGCTCTCCTACGGGACTTTATTCCCACCCTACAGAAGTATCCTACAAACCAAAAGCATCGACTATTGTACGGGGCTGAGATCCCAAGCACAAGCCAAATGAGCTGTTCCACTTCCACAGGGTTACAGTCTTAAGAACATAAGCCAAATACTCTATCGCACATTACTGCCTCCATCTTCCAACCCTTTTCCCGGTCCAACTAACAAACCCTCGTGCAGGGCATTCGTTCGAATTACATGAGCCATCATACACACCCACAACCCAAAAAGTAAGCCAAAGTAAATTACCGTACGTATCGGGCTGTGATCTATGAATGGTTTCGGGAATTACAGCTCTGTGCGACATCTTATTCAGCTTAAAAAACACCCTTATAGGATGGAACTACAGACACGTGCGACACCCTAATTTGCCTCGTGTAACATCAAAAACCCCATCTGCATGATTGAGGACCGGATTTCCTTTTCGTTGAATCGTGAACGAATCGTCCCCCAATAATCACCTAGTCTCCAGAATTTTCTCTCTCCACCGTCCCGTCCAGACGATCCGCTACAGAATACGGAATGGTACCATTGACTGTCAGTACCGTACCTGCACCAAAATCCCCAATCTAAAAGCCCGTCACACTTGAAAGATTTCAGTAGAAACACATAGGTGGGCGAATGACACCAAGACAAGAGAAAGTCCAGTCGAAGACCCTCCATAAGTCTCCCACCGCACTGTCCAACACTATCATCCCAAATCTCAAGCATCTCATCAATTCATTCATTCACCTACTCCCAAGCTATTCTAAGCCCGCGTATAGCATTCAGATTCTCGCCCCATCCCCCCACCTCCCCAAGCCTCAGCAAAACCCCCCCAAATTCTCCATCCAATCCTAGCACCCAGACCCATCTAATGTGTAAGCAAATACTCCACCGCGCCCTGCACGCTCCCGCCCGTCCGCCGCAGCGCCTCCACATTCCGCTCGAACTCGTAGAAGCCCATATCGTTCAGCTGCCTTAGCTGCTCCGCGTATCGATCCTCGGGCGGCCGGTCGTCCGTTGGCTGCGGCGGGGGGGCGGCACCGAAGGGCTGAGCGCCGAAGCCGCCGGCGCCCATGCCCATGGCTTGGAGGGCGGCGAAGGGGTTGAAAGCGGGGGTGGCCCCTCCTCTGCCTGCTGCTCCGGCGGTGGGGGCTGCGCTGGGGTCTGAGCCTGCTCCGCCGGCGAAGGGGTTGGGGGGTTGGCCGCCTTGGCCTCCGCCGAGGGATGCCATCATTTGTTGCATGAGTTGGGGATTTTGCATCATGGATTGGGCGACGGAGGCGAAGGGGTTGGCGGAGTTGGGTTGCTGGGTGGAATCTGTGCTGGGAGTTGTGCCGACTGCTTGACCTGCTTGACCGCCAGCTGCGGGCGTTGAAGTTGCTGGCGGAGGCTGACCAATAGCGCCCATACCTCCTGGGCCGAAAAGGGCTGCGAAGGGGTTTGCGCCTGCGCCTGCAGCTCCCCCGGTGGCGGGGTTGCCAAACATTGCAAAGGGGTTCACTGGTGTTTGTGGTGTTGCATCTGTTTGCTGTGGTGTAGCGCTACGATCGCCTCCTTCTGTTGTATCGGTAGCTCCTGGCATTGGAAAGGCCTGGTCACCACCGCCGGCCCCGCCCATGCCGCCGAACATGCCTGGCATCGTTCTTCGCATCTGGTTCATCTGTCGTAGTATGTCTGGGTCGGTCATCATACGTCTGAAATTGGGATCTCGTAGCATTTCACGAGCTTGGTTGCCCATCGGGCCGGAGAACATAGGGTTACTGCGGATCATTTGATCTATGACTTGGGGGTTCGAGAGGGCTTCGTTGAGGGTGGAGGCAAAGTTGGGATTTTGCAGCATCGATGCCATCGTCTCTGGGTCTGGGGGAGGGCCCATCTAGACATGGACGTTAGCCGAGGTCCCAGAAAGTGCAGGGAGAGTACATACACCACCATCTGGACCGAACATATTGGCATTTGGCATCTGTGCATAGCCGGCATACCTAGCCCCGGTCAAGCCAGTCAGAGGATCTTGCCCAGTCCCCGCAGCAATATTTGTAGGCACTCCCGTGGCTGGAGCTGCACCTCCTGCCGCACTCGACGTACCCTGGCTGGCAGGGTTCTGACGTTGGTTGCTAGCAGCTCCCTTGACCAAATGTACCGTATTACCCTCCTTGATCTTGTAGGTTGCCAGAGTGTCTGGATCTTTCAACACACGGCCAGAATAGATGAGGCGTTGTCGGTCGGGAGGGATGTCGGCGTATTCTGTTGTTGATAGCTTGGTTTTGAGGTCCGAGACAGTCATGGAGAGCGGTACTGTCATGACGTATTTGGCATCGCTCGAGGACTTGATGTTGAAGGTGATGGGAGCCTCATCAGCTTGGGTTTCGTCTGCCATGCCGAAATTTAGAGTAGGCTGCTGGGGATGCTGATGACTGGGTGTAGTTGGATTTACAGAAGAGAAGAGCAAAGGAAGGATGTGGTTGGTAGTGGTGGATGAGACGTGGCTGTCACGCAGCTTTCAGGTCAGAAGCTGATACCGCTGAACCTTTAGTGAAGGATGTCTGCAGGTAGATTCGATATAGACGTAAGGGGCATACCGTTGTTCATACTACTTGTGGAAGGTACTATAATCATTGAAAAGCGGCCGAGGGGTTCGGAGGGTCAAATGGTGAGGTCGCAGCAAGACGCTGCTGCTTCCACTTCCCACCAACAATCTTACCACAGCATCATCTACAAGAGATGGATATGCCTACGTAAGCAGCCACCCAGCTAACTGCGAATTCCTGCTCTTTGGCTTTACTGAGATCCTAGGAGCATGTGCTTTCCTTCCAAGAAGATGAACCATCACCGCTCTATTCTTACTTGATTTTTTTATTGCTACCTGACCGAAGAATGTTCGCGTTGCATACACAGTGGTGCCCCTAGTCACCCGGTCTCCCCGCCATTGCCCCCAGTACAAATAACTCAAGTCAATGTAAAGCCAGAAAAAAAATGGATCCTCACATCGATGCTGCAAGCCGTAAGATGCAATTCGCGAGAGCAGATTCGGGTCAATGCCCGGACCATCAAGCCTCCATCAAATACTGCTCTCGAGATTGTGAAGGGGCACTCTCTGCTCATCCGTGGGATTCTTCCCGTCAACCACAAGCATTAGTGGATCCATAGTAGCCTTGTCGTCCTTGGGTGAGTGAATTTGCCCACTAGTGAGACATACCTCAAGAGATCCACCTCCGTCGATGTTATCGCTGGTTTTTCTCCTCTTGTTATCGCTTCCGAACGGTCTACTTGTATCCCTGGCTTCCACGTTTTCCTTGTCATTGTGATAGGAGGATTGTCCGGACAAGCGGCGTGGTGCCCTAGAAAGTAGAGGAACATCAAGGCCAACGTCGCTAGATCGGCCTTCCTTGCGGCTCTTCACGCTACCAGTGGGCTTTTTCTTGATGGTGCTTGAAGCCTTCGGGGTGCCATCGTCGTGGCCATCAGCGTTGTGAGACTCTAAGTTGTGAGAGCTAGAACGAGACTTTAGGGCGCTGTCCATGTTCAAGGGAACGATTGGAGGCGGAGGATCACGCGTGGTAATAGAGACAGTCCGTACTTTGCCGCTGTAAGATGAGGCTCTCGCCTCGGCGGCGGCGGAGGGTCGTGGCGCGGCAGGAGGAGTATTATTTGCACTGCTGACTCTAGTGTTGGCTGGAGCGTGCATTCCACTGTTGGACGTCCTAGAAGGACTCAAAGCTGCCATCATCTCAATGAATTGGCTGACATGTTCCTCGCTGTTGTGATCATGTTCCGACGCCGCCACCTCGGTCGCACCTTCGCCTTTCTCACTGGCCACCATGTCCGCCCGTACGGTCCCATAGAGGCTATTTTCCCAATCAGAAGTTGGTTTGCTTACCGTGGAGGTTTGACGAGGGTAGTCAGGCATTGGATTGCTCCGGAAGCTGGACGGAGAGATGGGACGGGAGTAATCTGTCATGGACTGGTCACGGCCACTTGACGACGCAGTAATATGATCTGGCATGCTAATATCACCAGAACCTGAGCTGTTACGTGTTGCATGCTTCCATGCTTCCCAGTTGGTAGCCTTGGAGGTGCCGATGAACGGATCCTGGCTGTATGCCGAGAATGGCATCGGAGAAATTGCACTTTGACGAAAGGCTGGAGGATTCGCAAAGCTTTTAGGCATGCGAGGAGGGGCGATCGGACAATCAACGTTTGAGCGAGCACCATCCTTCTTCGGCGACTCACGGCGTGGCGAATGAGCGTGTGAATCCGGATCTGCCTCCTTCATCTTTCGAGGAGAAAGCGGGTTATGGAATTGTTGAGCGGATTGATACCAGATGCTCTGATTTGGCCAAGCGATGTTGGTATCTTCCAGAACGGCTGGCATTGAGTCAGAGAGCGTAGAGACAAAGATGGGGCAGATACTTACGTAGGGGAGCGTGCTGGAAAGAGAAGGCTACAATGTTCCTAATCTTCTCAAATTGAGAGCTTAACCCAGAATGCATGCCTTCAGCAATAATGACTTTGATCCTTCCGAGTGTCTGAGCCGGAACGACCCAAGCTTGCGTCAGCATCTCCGTGTGGAATGGAGGAAATCGGAGCTGGTCAGCTCTGCCCTTGTCATCTAGACATCATCAGCATACATCCGCTGGAAGGGGAAAGGCAGGGCGCACGAATATTGTCTTAACGAAACCTATGGTCAGTCGGGGAATGCGGAATAGCTAAGCAAGGATCACTTACCAATGACCTGTGGCCAGGTGTGGTTCTTGTTGAAGACAGCACCACTGTCATCTGTCAGTAATTCATTGCGGGAGGTTTGCAGAATACGCACGCAACGCAAGCGCCGTCTACTAACACCTTGGCCTCGAAAGCAATCAGTCCCTCATGAGGTGCCATAGATGTAGCAGCGGGGCTGGCCGTCGGAGGCGTCCAGCTGTGGACGGACACTCGGAACGCGCAGCCTTGTGGTAGTGATGGAACGAAGCATGACACGATTGGCACTGGCCGAGTCACAGTGCTGAAATAGGCCGGATGAGAGGAGGATGGGACATGATCGGCGCCTGGATTTTGTCAGTTATCAGCTCGATGTCGTGGATATAGGTAATGTACTTGGGTCTTGGACGACTTCACAGACGGTCCTGAACTCCTGAAGGGGAATCTTGGCGTCCCCAGTGGCTGCTGGGAAGAGTAGAACATCCCAATTGGAGTACCTCATAGCGCCTTTCTTTCCTTTTCACTGGGGTCTAGTAGGCAGTGTCGTCAAGGATGGAGTCCAGATGGCGCTGACGGACGGTACTGTGAGAAAGCGGGAATTGTCTCATGATATTTTAGGGCGATGAGATCGATCGCACCTGCCACTTAAGGGCACACAAAGACAATTTGTTCCTGTGGAAAGTGCAACATTTCCTCTTTGGGTTGAATCCATTTGAAAGAAGGAAAGAAAAGACCTTGTTTCTATCACAATTTTTGAAAATGAACAACCAAATACCGATTACAGCCCCTTCAAATCAAGGTTTGAATTGTACTGACAATGTTTCTAGAGAAACATTCGCCTCAAATGGGTGTAGACATACTGTACCCATGTAGTTTCACCAGCCTTATCCTCGTTCGCAGATAATACACTCTGACTTGCCTTGAAAACATGCTGATCAAATGTACGTAATCCTAAGGTAGAGAAGAGGAGAAGCTTGAATACCTACAGATACAAATTTCAAATCAGATGCAAACACCTCCTCCCACTTCAATCATCACCTTTTCCTTATTTGAGCCATGTCACTACTCCATCCCTCCTTTCCTACGTCGATCGGGCTTCAGACCACCATCACTATTGGGAAAATACACTATCATAACCCCCCCTGTCAGCCTCAAGGCGGTCGCTAGCATCCTGTCGCTGCTGCATGTAATTCTCGTTCATCTGAGGTACTGGTACTGGCTCCGTGGGCCCGGTAGCGCCCGGTGAGAGTGCGCCTGGTGGGCCTTGGGGCATGGCCATGTTGGGATCTTGGGGCGGATGGTGGTGGACTGCGTGGGGACTAGTTGGGGATGAAGTTAGCAGATGCAGGAGTTTGAGGGGAGAGCCAAGGAGCTTGACGTATTAGTGAAGGATAGGAGGGGGAGACTGGGTTGCCAACAGGTAGAGGCAATATAGAGAAAGAGTGAACAAGGAAAGACTGTTCGGGCAGCCAGCATGATGATATTAGAATAAACGGGAAAAGCATGCAGAATTAGACAACATCAATTCAGCAAACATGCAAGCTAAGTGACAACCATAGCATGCAAGCACGTTCGGGTGTAAGTACATGCAGGGCTTCAAGCTTCGTCCGCATCATGTCTCCACCGGGAAGAGGCGTTCTCGTGTATGAATATCGCCATGAGTATGCACGTCGTAAACACAAGGAAACTTTTCACAAGACCCCTCCCATGTATTCTCTATTGGTAAACGCTAATCGGAGAATTGAGCCTCGTGGTGAAAGGCCATTTCAAGAAGCGAAGGGCAAATTGCAGAGGATACCGCTAAGACCTGACTCTGGAAAGGCCTTGATGCTTGGAGGAAAGACGGGAATATCTTACTGCAGGAACGTTAAAAATCTCCCGTTCTCTTTCCCACTAAGAGGGGGCACTCACCTTCATTGGAGCAAAATTGCCGTAAGGATGTTGCGGGGGCATCCCCATAGATGGGTAAACAGGTGGTGGGGGTGCTGGGCGATATGGAGTCCCCGCTGGGCCGGAGTTGTTCTGACTACGGCCCCAGCTTAGGCGAACGCGGGAGTTGCCAATAGGGTATCCTTGCATTTGGTTGATGGCCATCTCCGCGGCATGGCGTTGCACGAATTGGACAAAGCCGCAACCCTTCCCAGGTGGAATCTTGACGTAGGTGATCTCACCGAATCCCTGGAAGAAAGAACGAAGCTCGTCCTCAGTAACATATCCGGAAAGGCCACCAACGAAGACGGTGGTGTTGTTGGGATCGGTAAATTGGTTCATCGGCTGTGGTGCGCCATAGTATCCAACTGGGGGATTGCCCATCGAATACATGCCGCCTCCCATTCCTCCTGGGCCACCTTGACCACCGGGAGGCATACCACCACCCATACCTCCAGGTCCACCTCCACCAGTCTTGTTCTTAGGAGTAGCGGTGGAGATTCGCATAGGTCGATTGCCGCAGTAGACGCCCTGCATCTCTTGCAGCGCACGTTGCTGGTCGCCCTCGTCGGAAAAGCGAACGAAGCCATAGCCGCGAGACATTCCGCTGATGGGGTCGGTCATGATCTTGGCAGATTTGCACGATGGGAAACGGTTCTGGAAGAGGGAGACAAGAACATATTCATTGACTTCGGGGCCGAGGTCACCAACGAAGATGGAGTGTTCGGGGCCACGGTCGTTGTTGCTTCGCAAGGTCAGTAAGTCTCCTATAAGATTCGCGGTGCGCTTACCTTCGGTCGGCGAGCCCGCCACCAGATGCCCAATTCAGCTTGAAAGGGCGGCTGGAGTTAGGAATGATTGAGCCGTTGAGAGTAAGAGCTTTGGCCGCGGCGGCGGGGCTGCTGAAGTCGATGAAGCAGTAGCCGGCATTACTACTTTCTATCAGTACTCATTGGCTGGAGTCAAGAAGACCCAGAATACCAGGCTTACCCAGAGAATTTGTCACGAATCATCTTGACACTGACCTGCTCGCCCATGTTGTACCAAACGGTGCGAACGAAATTCTCATCGATCCACGGCTCAAGCTCGCCCATCCTGTATTGCGCATTAGCAATTGTGGTTGCTAGGGTGTGCTCCGTCCAGAACTTTGACGCTTGTATAAGAACACATCCAAGAAGCCGACGGAAGATTTGCCTTGAGGTTCAGGGCATTTTTGGGGTGAGAGTATGGCATACCATAGCGTGGTTTTGTTGTCCCCTTCTTGAGACTGCCCTCCAGCAGACCCAGGTTGACCGCCATTTCCTCCTTCGTACTGTGCGCCTGCGCCTCCAGGCATCTGACCGCCCATTTGAGCATCCTGTTGGGGTGGTGCACCAGGACCAGCTCCGGCAGGATCTTGCCCGCCCTGCTGACTAGGAAAATTTTCGTAATTCTGGAAACTCATGTTGTGTAGATGTAAAGCGCACGTGATATCTGAATTGTTGAAGATGGCTCCGACTAGATCGCCCGCCGAAAGTAGAACAGTGCGATTGCGGGGTCAGGTATTCAGGAAGTGTAGACGGTTTGATCGATTTTGAGTGGCTACTGTGCCTTCAAGGCCTTTGCTGATGACGAAAGACGCTCGATACAAATCGTCAACGGAGATCCTCGGCTGGCTGTGAAGGTAGTGCAAGGCCGTGAGGTGTGTTGTATTAACGCTTGGGGAACAATCTGCAGATGAGCAGGCAGTGTTGGCAGAAAATGATTCACGCTGGCTGACCTAAACGGATCCCGTTAGCATTTCGCACTCTGAAGACGTTGATGAATACAAAAGGCAGCGTGAATGAGGGTTGGCGTGAAGAGGCCCCATGAAATCGAAGCAATGAAGTCAGGCAAGCCGAGGCAACCACTTCCGTGAAAAGCCTCATGTCATTGGTTGTTGGCCAAGGACTTGCTTCATTCACCACCCTGAGAGTGACTGGCAAGCTCAGAGTATCATCACATGGCTGAATCAACCCCCGCGACCCAGCGACAGGGAGGACAGAGGGCGCGAGTGAGGTGGTGACGTACCGAAATGGGGAAGTCTTACCGGATATCACGTCGACGGCAATTGAGAAGAAAGCCGGGATGAAGAAAGTGGACAGGAAATCAAGAACACCCGCGAACAACCCAAGTACGAGAAGACGAGGGAACGGAGGGAGTCGCAAGGAAGTGTTGATGGAGGTGAGTAAATAGAAAGGTAGATGTAGAGGAGAGGAAAAGAATTCGAGTGCAAAAAAATGAGCGGAGTGGAGGTGGGATTCCGCTAGGGCTTAGCACCAAAGCCAGTCCGCACGCAAAAAGTCTCTTCCACCTAAAGTGACTCCTTGCTACTACGGTACGGCAGTGGAGCGACAAGTACCTCAGAGGTACAAATCTCATGCCCGCCGCTGCGCTTGAAAAGCATCCCTCCCACTTGTTCGTTCCATTTCCCTGGGCTCCATCCAGCCCTGTTCTCTTTTGCTCGTTTGCAGAACATGGCTGTGGTGGGGGGCAGGAGTGGAAGCACCGTCGACCTCTGACACATGCTACTTTCTCCCTGTGCCCTTGCTTGTCACCCCAAACATTCACCTTGCAGGTTTCTCGCCAGTCTTGCGTAGTATGCAGGTCTGCCTGGGTATACATTGGGGATCAATGCGGTAACCTGCTTACGATTCCAACGGCCGCCGTTTTCTATCTTGATTGATTGCTACTGTTGAAGACCGATTTGCGGCCGAGGGGAACTGGCTCTCTGGATATATATCCGTACCGGTGATTAGGTCTGGAAGGCAAGAACCCAGCCGTCACAATCGTCTAGTAGAGCTAGTACCACAAACTTTGCCCACTCAGAGTGCGAGACCGGGGGGTACTCGGCAGCTTCCGTTGAATGTCGTGCATCTAGCGGAGATCACGGGACAAGAATCAATTTATCTCATAAAAAAATCTGTTTGTATTTATAAACAGCCTGTGTACCACTGTGCAGTCTATCTCGCTGTCCTGCCTCGCCCTGAGTATAGTATAGAAGGCCATCCAATCTCTTCACCGTTATACGATGTACGACAGCAGGATGTTAACGCTGATTACTTTGGCTGCTTTGGTAGAAGCGGGGTCTCCTCCGTGTCATCCTCATGGCTGGGATTAGTCCCAGAAGCCTCCCCATTCTCTGGTTTGTCGTCTTTGGAAGTATCACCGTCCCCCGGCTTTGCATCTGTTGAACTCTCTGCAGTCCCAGCTTTGACATCTGGGAAGCCTCAGCAGGTGCGGCTTTTCCGGTCTCAGCTGGCGCAGTTTTACCAGCCTCGGCGTCCTCAGCAGCTGCCGCCGTATCAATCTTTTGAGCTGCATCCCCTGCCGCTTCCTCTGCATTGGGAGGTTTTGGATTTGCCCCGCCAACAGCGCTCTCCTTCTGTCCCAGTAGCTTCTTACCAGCACCCGCCATCGGCAAATAAGTGTCTGGGGTATTGTCCTCTGCCGTCTGCCTGACTGCTTGATACATGGCAGCGACATCTTTAATCACATGATCTACATTCAACTTGCAGTCGTCGTGACTGAATTCCCGCTCCCTGTCTTCCATGTATTCTCGCAATTTTCTCAAGCCAAATTGATATTGCCTGATCCGATTAGGCAGACCTTGGCCCTTCAAGTATGTTTGGATTCCCGCAATGATGGTATTCAAGCTGCCAAGGACGGTGACAGCGATGTGTGAGGTGTTTGAGGCGCTTATCGCCGTGAGTGTTGCAGCTACAATGATCTGACCGAAGAAAGATGCGTCGATAATCGCAGACACAACGCTGTACTCCCACACAGCTTTCTGCTCCTCCATGACGATGCGAGCGTAAATGCCAAGGTTTGGCGCCGGGCGGGGTGGTTCGCCGACGACGCCAACAACGAGGGAGGCAGGCGTATTTATGCCGGTCATATGCCGGAATTTCACAAGCTTGGGAGGCGAAGCTCCATTGGAGTTTGGGGCATCACGCTCGGGATCGTACTCTGAAGGCATCGCTGTCTCAATGGAAGATTATGGCTTGGGTTGGGGGCGAGGTGGAGGTAGCCCTGTGGGGGAGACTTCTGGGCCAGTTGGGCTCCTTTCGACACGCTTTGGTGGCCTTTCTAATCCGTGAGCACGGACGAGGTGGATGAAGTCCTCTGGAGCAGGAAGAGAATGTCTTAACGAAGAGATGTTATATTCCGGGATCTTCAGCTATAACAACTAGCCATAACCCTAACCATGCCACTCGGCTCAGGGAGATGCTCGGTATGAGGCATGACTCTCTAGCTCTGTCTCTGCACGAGCAGATAACAATCGAAAAAGTGAGGACTTCTCGTGGAGGCCATCGACTGCGGTGCCGTCTCTTTGGCGTTCTTAAGCCTTGTTATGCAGAAGTTCTGGTCGGGCAGGGGCGAGATGTAGCAGTAGTTGAGGTGCGTAGAGATTTTGCTGCAGCATGGCCACGAACAGCTACAATGCTTGGCCGCAGAGCCTCCATTGTCCATAGCTACACACTGTCCCTACGGTATGATTTGATGCATTTGATGCTTTAGACATGGTGTCGTGTACATACCTTACCTTTAAGGTATCTTAGTGTACCTATTATCCTATTATCCTATGCCGATGCAAAGGGCCCACTTAAGCGCTAACTCTAAATAGTGTTGATGCGGATGGGTCATGGGAGGTGTTTCAGATAACAATGACGCCGTTTGCTTTCCTCCACTGTGTTTCAGGAGTCTAGGGGTCTTGATTGCATTCAACCCTTCCCTTCTCGAAAACTTTCCGACCTTATGATCCTGGGGCAAGATCTACGATAGGCCTCAGCCCTTTCCAAGTTTTAGCGAATCCATGTTTGCGCTCTACGAAACCCCAGATCTTGGAAACAGGAAACATAGACCACGCGGACGGGGCACGAGCGCTTGGGATGTCGACGTCTTCAACCCAATCGCGAGGCTTTAATAGACGGATCAACAGCCTGCAGAGTAACGGGAAAATCTCCAGGACTGGCTCTTACTCCAACAAACGGGTCATTTCCCACAACGATGCCTACCTCTACGCTCTACGAGTAGCCTACCTCGCATACCTTCTCCAGCCTCGAGCACGGCGTACCCAGCATGTCCCGGCCACAGCGGCGCCCATTCAGCGCTCGTCGACGTCGATCAACGACTTGATGAAAGATTTCAGTCTGATACGAGATTCGAAAAGCACACGGTTCCCCCACGGCTTCATCGCGGAACTTGAGAAGCGTTTGACAGGCGTGTTGATTGGAAAAGAGAGAAAACCAGAATACAACGATGCTGCTATCAAACGAACGTTTGCCGCGTTCTTCAATGCCTTCTCAGAACCCAGCTTTAAGAAGCGCATGGAGAAAGATAGGCGAGTCGAAGATCTAGTGCTGATATTCTTCTCAAATGCAACAAAGGAGCTATCAAAGGGTAAGCTTCCAGGAGATGATGCCTGGAAGCTGATGGTGGACCGTCATCTTGCGCTCTTCGTTCGTCTTGTTAGCCTCGTACTCAAAGATCACAACTGGACTCAAGATCGGCCAGAGTTGAGCAGTCGCCTGGCAATCTTAGAAAGCAAACTGCTATCCCACGATCAGGATCTGTCAGCGGAGCCGTCACGTAATGGATCCAATGGGGGTTCAACAATGGAGGTTATTGTCCCACTGAGCTACGACGTGAAAGATATGCCGTTGGTACAAGTCGTGGGACGAATCTTTGGTCTGAGGAATACGATGATGCAGTCGGACATCGACAAACGCAAAGCTGTATGGACCGAGAAGGCGGCACTCCAAGATCTGAAAACATACCAAATGTTCCTGAACCTCAACTCGAGAAAGACTCTCCGAAGTGATGACTTTGATCTCGAAGAAGCCTACGATCTATGGAAGAAGGGGGAAGTTCACGATCTTTCTCAGATGATGCTGGCAATAGTGCAGGCAAATCCTGAGTTGGCCAAAAGCACTACTAGTAGCTTACTACAATACAACTCGCAGGCCAGTAATGGGGAGAACTACGAGTCGCAATATCCAGATGCTTCACGAAAAACCGAAAGCGCTGGTGCTTCATCCTACGTTATCGACCAACCGGTGGATATGAGCGCTTTGAATTCAGACAAACAGCATTCTGACAATGCGGGCGATGATGGCAACACTTTCACGTTCGTTCCCTCAGATACGAGAGGCTTTTATCGGTTCATTCTGGCACAAGCATTAGCAACGGATCTCAATGACAGAGACCTACCACCGACCGATACTCAGAACGGCACACCACCGATCAAGCTCCTTTCAAAACAATCGACAGAGCTGCTGAATGAAATACGTCTTCGTTGGCGTATACCTTCTGTTTCAAGAATGACGCTTTTCCTTGATGTGGTTCAAGAGAGATTTTTGGACCAGGAAGTCCCCCTCGATACGCTAGACGCTGCTTTCAATTCTGTCAAGGATCCGCTCCTCGAAAAAGGCAAAGGCTTGAGTTCAACGACTTCCCTTCTATACGATCGGAATAGATGGCCGCTGATGGATACAGCCCTTCACCAACATATTCTTTCAACTCTACACATAGCCTTACTTCGCGACTTATTCGATACTCTACAGCACTGTTATGAACAGAAGCCACTTCCTCTGGGTCCCGTTGTGATATTTCTAGAAGAGCATGTCTACAATGACCCCAGTTTCTCAAAAACACCAGAAGAACTTGCTTCGTATCGTGAGCAGCTGCATAAGGGGCTGCAGGAAAAGGCCCATGAGATGTACAGGGCATTTCTTCAGAAGGAAGTTCCGAATGATCAGCACAGCTGGGATTTTGTGCATGTGATTGACCTAGGGAAAGCAGTTGTATCTCTAGCTCAGAGAATCCAAAAGCGATATCGCAAGAATCCTGAAATAATGGGGTAAGAACAGAACTTTTCCAATGTTGAGGTATTCTATTAATGACCTCTCAGAGTGAACCCATTGACTGCGCTCGTGGAGACTATCTTACCGCTTTACGCTGAAGATGCGCGAGACATTGTCAAAAGGATTCTTGATTTGTCCAAGGACAAGAATGAAGAAGTTCCTGTGGAGGATGGATTCACTCTTTATGAAGAATTGGTAGAGATCAGGAGGATCCACAGTGAAGCCCTACCAGGGTAAGTATTGCGCTGCCAGTGCTTTTGCTGCAAATTTTATAACTGACCATGGATAGCGTTGCTTTTGCGTTTCACATTGAAGGTCTTCTTGCTGAATTTGTCTGGCGATGGATAAACCTGACGGAGGCTTCAATCACTGATTGGGTGGATCAAGCAATTAAGCAGGACGCCTTTCGGGTACGTTGTGAGAATTGCATACCCACAGAGGAGCAAAGGCATAGCGTTTCCGTCATCGACATCTTCAGCTCCTTCAACCAAACAATTGATCGAATCGTTCGGCTGAACTGGGATGACGACCTCCAATATGCAAAGTTCATGACTGCCCTGGCCAGAGTAGTTGGCGTCGGGATCGCACGATACTGCGAGGTTACAGAGCAGAAATTCAGCAAAGAGATGGACAGGCTCACGCCCGAACAACAGGCCGCAAAAAATCAGAGCACACAGGAAAAGTGGCTGTCAATAGCAAAAGACGCCTGGAACAACAAGGAAAAGATAGACCCGTTCCAATTCTATCCGGAGGTTGGAATTCCCAAGTTTTTCAGATCAAAAAGTGTAATCGCTGACCCTATGCTCACAGTCGTTCGTAAAGCTCAATAATGTCAATTTTGCAGCAACACAGCTAGACAAGCTGGAACACGAGGTCAATGTGGACGCGTGTGCTGCTGCGATCCAAAAACACGCCCCTCCTGTCACTCAACGGCAGAGGAAAGTGACTAATTACGTCTTCACAATCAAGATTGTGGAAGCTGAGGACTTAAAGGCCTGCGATATGAATGGCTTCAGTGATCCATACGTTGTGCTCGGGGATGAATACCAGAAGCGACTGGCAAAGACGAGGATCATATATCGAAACCTGAACCCTCGGTGGGATGAAACCGTCGATATCACCACGCAAGGGCCATTGAACGTCGTTGCCACTGTGTGGGACTGGGATGCTATGGGTGATCACGACTGCGTGGGGAGGGCATCCCTCAAACTGGACCCTTCACATTTTAGCGACTTCTTGCCGCGAGAGTACTGGCTCGATCTTGATACCCAGGGCCGTATCCTGTTAAGAGTAAGCATGGAGGGTGAGCGAGATGATATCCAGTTCTACTTCGGCAAAGCGTTTCGGACGCTCAAGCGGACGGAGAGAGACATGACCAGAAATATAACAGACAAGGTATAGCCATCGATAGCGGTTTCAGTCGATTCCACTAACAAGACCTAGCTTTCCGCATACATCAACCATTGTCTCTCTCGCCGAGCTCTCAAAAGTCTCCTATCAAAGGGCATAAAGGAGATCACAATGAACTCTGTCACCTCTTATTTGAACCGTAACAAGGCAGCCCAGCCCACTGCACCTCCCTCTGATGTCGAGATCACTAGAGCTCTCAAGCCGCTTTCCGATTATTTCGATGACAATTTCCGGATCATGAACCAGACTCTTACGAACTCGTCCATGATTATGGTTATGACTCGCCTTTGGAAAGAGGTCCTTTCGACGATCGAATCCCTCCTCGTCCCTCCTCTCTCAGACAAACCCTCACAACAACGTCCTTTGAACCAGCAAGAATTGGACATTATTTTCAAATGGCTTCAGTATCTATTCGATTTTTTCCACGCTGTCGATGAAGAGACGGGCGAAGCCAACGGTGTTCCACTGGGTGTTTTACGAAGTCCAAAGTACTTCGATATCACGACCCTCAATTTCTTCTACTTCGAGACCACCGAATCCCTGATCCGTACTTCCGAACGCATGGCCAGTGCCACTGCAGCAAAGCAGCAAACCCAACGCAACAATAGACTCTCGGCTCCAGCAGGTCTTTCAAATTATGCTTTTGGTGGTGCAGCTGGCCTTGTGGGGATGCCATCTACTCGCAGATCAAAGAGCATAATGCTATCTAGGAATCTGGGCACTATGAAGAAAGCGAAAGAAGAAAAGTGGAAGGAGGCACAGGCGGATCCCAATGACGATATGATCTTACGAATCCTACGGATGCGTCCGGAGGCTGAGCGATATCTCAAGGACAGGTCCAGACAGAAAGAGAGGTTGGCAGCTGCTGCCGCGGCTGAGATGATCGTGAAGCAAAGTCTTCTGGCCGGGGGAGGCAGGATGATGGGAAACTTGCCGCGGCGTTGAGCAGATTACCATCTACCTTAAACTAGATTTTACTGACGGGAAGGATTAGGAGCCTCGTTACATGACGCGCGATATACTTCCCTTTTTGCTCTTTCTTGCGCTCAGCATGGCATTAGGTAGCATCGGCGTTGGCGGTTGATACCACTCTAGCTTATCCAAAGATCAACATGTATCGATTCTCAATATGACTGAATGCATTGGCATAATCTTAGCACCTGAATACCTATCAAATGTACAATACCCGTACACGCCTTCACTCATGCTTCCCTCTCTTCTACCCTCCACCTAATCAATCCCATCCTCCGACCTCGCATGCAGCGCCCCTTCGCCCCCCAACTCACGATCCAGGCCCCCCTCAAGGCCCCTATCAACAGCAGGCTTATCAAGATAAGTCATCCTCACCGCTCCACACATGGTCAAAAAAACGGCCACAAAACACCCGATCATCGCGAAACACTGCGGGGTCGTGTAGAAAGTGTACACCTCCGGCGCGAACATGCCTAAGATATCGTTGTCCTCATGCACGGGCTCGCCATAGTTGCGGCGTTCTTGTTTGTCCCACCAGTCACCGTAGGGGTCACGGAATTGGCGGGATATGGGTGGGGGGTTGACATAGCCTCCGTTCTGAGAAAAGTAGTTAGTTGGGAGCGCTCAGGCAAAAAACCGAGTAAAGAAGATAGACCAAATAGACCAAGACAGACGAAAGAGGGAGGTGTACCATGTTCGGGTCGTCAATGTCCTCTTGGGAGAGCCATCTTCTCTGAGGTCGCAAAGCGAGTGATATTGGGGCTGGAGTTCGGAGGTGGCGTGATAAGGGCCGCGCTGTTGCGAGACGGCGGGGAAGCATCTGTCTGCTGTTAGCATCAATGTTACTTCAATTGGGCCTCGTAGTAAATACCTTGATGAGCTCTGACCCTTGCACTGGACTCTCTACTTCGAAGAAGATAGTCGGAGTGAGTGTTCGAGGGAGGGGAGGGCTGCTAACTTGATTTGGTCAGGCGCTACTTTGATCAAATCTCATTAGGGCAAACGTTCCGACATCCACCTCATCAACACACACTCATCAATTGTTTCGCCTGCTGCAGAACGCATAAAGCGTGTGAGGCCTTTCAAACTTTGTCAGTGGACTGGTTACGTCTCCAGCTTGCTTCTGATGCTACGTTTGAATAGTTTGAGCGTGTTTTGAGAAAGATCTCGGGGGTCACTTTTGTGTTAGGGAGTCATGCTTCGGCGAGGATTTTGGAATTTGAGATGCACAACGGGCTCGAAAACGGCGTCGCTGAACACCACATCAACGGTTCCTCTGACATAAACGGGTACGCAACACCGACGAGTCAGCCTGATTCTAAGTCTGCTTCTGCGATAAATGATCAAGAAAACCTTGAGAACGGAGAAGGCGAGCAGGATGATAATAGCATTGATTCGCCTCCAAGCAAAAGACGGAAGATCACAGCTCCGGATACAAATAAGCCATCAACACCTAGACATATCTCACCACCATGGAAAAAGGTGGAAGTGCATGGACCTTCCTCGTTCGTAGAGCAAGGACGACGAAAATCCTCTCGAACAAACTTCATTCCCATCGATCTTCAGCCTCAGTCAGATAAACGCCAGACGCGTGCTGCCATCCAGCATGCCTCCCCCGTCACCAAAAGCAAATACGGTGGCGCGAACGTATATAAATCTTCACCTTTGACCACTGCATCCACTCAAGCACCGAGCAATAATAAGCGACCTCATTCAAGGACGTCCTCCACTCATGCCACTAGCAAATCACCAGTCAAACAAAGTCGCCCTGTTACTGCAGACCAATCCGATGGCCCTGCTGATCCTCCACCGCCGGTCAAAAGATCTCACAAGAAAAAGCTGCCACCTCAGCCAACATCGCCACCACCGCCCCAGACACCCGAGCCAATAAACCCTCACAAGACTCGTCGCGTTGGACGTCCTCCAAACGCATTATCGGCGCCTCGAAAGGAGGAAGCGCCTACCACGAATGGATGGCACAAGACCGAGGGAAAGCCTCTAGAAGTGGGGAAGGAAACGCCCAATGGACCTGGCTATAGAAAACAGAGGCTGAGTTTGAAAGTCCGCGTGCCTACTATGACTGTTCAGCATCCAGAAAACCTGGTCAGGCGGCGGCAGGTCTGCGAAAAAGAGGACCAACGGCCTATGTTTACGTCTTTTGAGGACTGGCTAGACCGAGAAGGCAGATTTGGACTCGAAGGGGATGGCGATCCGCGTATGACAGATGAACAGGCTCATCGTGAGGCTTGCCTTAGGACACGCATCGCGGAAGCTGCACAACCTGGGGGCTTGCTGAGCGAAGAGATATGCCAGATTTATATACCAGAGGCCTTCGAGCCGCCGCCTCGGCTATATACGGTTCAAGATCGTCTTGTCGCTCATGCCGTCAACTTCCATAGGTTGATGGAAAGAGAGAGAACCCAGCATTTACGAGCCGCGAAAGAGACTGCGGAGCGCGCAGCTGCACTCATCACGGCCAGGGAGGAGCAGAAACATCGCGAATGGAAGAAGGAACAGCCCAAGACGGAGGACGAGATCGCTCAAGAACAGCATGAGGCGTTCAAAGAGATATATCAACAGCTCCGTGATGACATCAAGAAGAAGTGGTTGATGATTTCTGAGATGGTGGAGGTTCGAAGGCTTCAAAGATGGCAAGAAGAACAAGAACGCTTAGGCAAAGAGGCTCTAAATGAAGTGATCGAGAAGTCGAGGGGCCTACTTGACAAAAGGAGAGCAAAACGGTCCTCTGAAGCTGACAGTAATGACTCCGGCGACGATGAAGAGGCTGAAAGCAACGACGGTTCTGAGGATCCAGGTTCTAGTGAAGATGAGGATAACATGTCATCAAGCCAGTCAGAAAGCGGCGAGGAACAATCTGCGCGAGATGACGACGAAGGCCTCACTCAGGAGGAGCTACTAAGAAAATACGAGGCAATACAAAACCCAGACGAAGACCGGCCTCCGGATCGAGTGCAAGCAAAGCAGAAAGCTGTCTTGGAAGAATCAAATGAAGCGACTTCAAAGCCTGCCGAAAGTGCCCCGGAGACTCGGAGACTCAGTCGAGCCCAAACCTTCAATTCGATTTCTGCGGGACCTGACGACCGCGACATCCCTCTGGCTCTTGAGGAGGTCGATGACGCGTTAATGGATGACAGCGATGCCAGTACAGATATGGACGATGACATGGGTGATAGCGACGAACCATCCGAAGAGGGCGAAAGCGACGAAGAGGAGGACGAGGATGAAGAGCCACGGTCTGGAGGCTTGTTAGGCTTATTCTCGAAGAAGGAGCTGGACGATCTGGGTGACAAAGAAGAGTCTTCGAAAGAAGACCCAATGTCAGAGGAGGAGACAGAGAAGGTGTCTTTGATACCAGACGCCACACAAGGCCCAACGCCTTCTGCTACCACTAGTGAAGAGCCTCAACAACAAGCTCGCGATGATGTCGATCCCAAAACACAGCTGGAAGTAAGGGACCGAGTACATCCTCCTGCAAATATCGAAGCGACCAAAGATGATGAGGACCAAAAGACAGAAACCCAAGTGGCTCCCCAATCCGCCAATGCCGATCTGCGAATGCACGATAATTCGCTACCCGTGACTCCTATGTCGACCCAGCCTCTGAAAACGCCCGTACCTTCACTCCTTCGAGGGACACTGAGAGAGTATCAGCACTTTGGCTTGGATTGGCTCGCTGGGCTCTACGCTAATAACAACAACGGAATCCTAGCGGATGAGATGGGGCTTGGAAAAACAATTCAGACCATCGCACTACTTGCACACCTCGCTGTCCACCACGAAAATTGGGGTCCGCATTTGATCGTGGTACCCACGAGCGTGATGATAAACTGGGAAGTCGAGTTCAAAAAATTCCTTCCTGGATTCAAGATTCTCACATACTATGGTACGCAAGAGGAGCGCAAGAAGAAGCGACAGGGATGGCTAGACAACGACAAATACAACGTCTGGATTACCTCATATACTCTCATCACCCAGGATCAGCAGATTTTCAAGCGAAAGAAGTGGCAATATATGGTGTTAGACGAGGCCCACAATATTAAGAACTTCCAGTCTCTTCGCTGGCAGACTTTGCTGACGTTCCGGACACGAGCGAGGCTTCTTCTCACTGGGACACCTCTTCAGAACAATCTTACCGAGCTGTGGTCTCTGTTGTATTTCCTCATGCCGGCAGATAGCATGGAAACAGGTGTAGCAGGATTCTCCAGCCTGGAAGAGTTCTCTTCATGGTTTAAAAAGCCGACGGAGCAGATTCTCGAGCAGGGCAGAGAGGCTTTGGATGACGATGCCAAGGTCGCCGTCACGAAACTCCATGATATACTGCGGCCTTATCTCCTGCGAAGGTTAAAAGCCGATGTCGAGAAACAGATGCCAAAGAAGTACGAGCATGTTGTATACTGTAAGCTTTCGAAGCGCCAGCGGTATCTATACGATGGCTTCATGAGCCGTGCACAGACCAGAGAGACATTGGCCTCCGGGAACACCTTCTCTATCATGAATGCGTTGATGCAGCTTCGGAAGGTGTGCAATCATCCTGATCTTTTCGAAACCAGGCAAATTGTCACATCCTTCGCAATGAAGAAGTCTGCTGTTGCATCATACGAAATCAAGGAGTTCCTCGTCAGACGCCGTTTGCTTCAGGAAGACTCGATCAACGCGCCCAACCTCAACATGCTCAACCTTGTCCCAGGCGCGAACGAGGACTTTTCGGCTCTGGATACCATTCAACGGCAGAGACTTGGTGCTTTGGGCACTCTCAGGCAATTGACAAGCCAGCAATGGGGCCGCATCGACTTCAACATGCAATTTGACGGTTCCTCAGTCAATAGCACGCTCTCTTTTTTCGAGAACAACGCTCGGAAGTCGAGGTTCGAGGGCCTTTGCCATGCATCTTATCTGACGAGTCTCAGAAGCCAACGTCGCCCTCTATATAACCATAGCCTCATGGAAAAGCTGCGCTTCGGCATCAAATCACTACCGCAACCGCCACTGCCAGCACAAAAGAGCCAGCTCTCAGAATGGCAAATGCAGACCTTGCCTTCCCTAAGCAAAATGGTTCTAACCCTCCCCGAACGAGCAGAAGCCCTCGAAACCACCGTCCAAAAGTTTGCCTGTGTGACCCCGGCTGTCGTAGCAACAGATATGCCTACCCTCGCCCTGGGCCCCGCCGCCACCTCGACCATCTCCTCCCAAAAACACCTCTACCCCCCAACGCCCTTCCACTCCTCCGCCACCCGCCTCTCCATCGCCTTCCCCGACAAACGCCTCCTCCAATACGACTGCGGTAAACTCCAGAAACTCGCCACCCTCCTCCTCACCCTCCGCGCCGGCGGCCACCGCGCCCTCATCTTCACCCAAATGACCCGCGTCCTCGACCTCCTCGAGCAATTCCTAAACATCCACGGCCACCGCTACCTCCGCCTCGACGGGGCCACCAAGATCGAACAGCGCCAGGTGCTCACCGAGCGCTTCAACAACGACCCCCGCATCCTCGCCTTCATCCTCTCCTCCCGCTCCGGCGGCATCGGCATCAACCTCACCGGCGCAGACACAGTCATCTTCTACGACCTGGACTGGAACCCAGCAATGGACAAGCAATGCCAAGACCGCTGCCACCGCATCGGCCAAACGCGCGACGTGCACATCTACCGCCTCGTCAGCGAGCACACCATCGAAGCCAACATCCTCCGCAAAGCCAACCAGAAACGCCTGCTCGACGACGTCGTCATCCAGGACGGCGCCTTCACCACCGACTCCTTCAACAACACCATCAGCGTCAACGACCTCGTCGGCGCCGACCCCGACCCGGACGCCCTCGGCGAAACCAACCCCGTCGCCAACGCGGCTGTCGATCGCGTCCTCGGCTCCACTCACGCCCCGGGCCGCGTCTTTGAAGCTGTGGAGGACGCTGAGGACGTTGTCGCGGCTAAAGGCGCCGAGAAGGAAGTCCAGGAGGAACACGCCCTTGATTTCGACGAGGGGGCCACCCGCTCGCCTAAGACCCCTGCCACGCCCCGCGAGCCGATTCCGCCGCTGCCTGTGCCTGTTGAGATGGGAGCAGGGGGGGTGGAGGTTAGTACGAGCTTGGAGGCCGAGGTTAGTGGGTTGGTTGTTAGGGGGGCGGATGGGGATGGGGAGGAGGTGAGGGGGAGTTGCGATGATGCTATGGTTAGGGTTCTGGAGTGGGAGTTTAGGGATGCGCCTGTTAATGCGGGGAGGGAGAGGAAGGGGGTTTTGTTTGATGTGCGTGGGTGAGGTGGGCTGGGGGCGTGGTAGGGGTGTGCGTTGTGAAGCAGATGAGGTTGGAGCGATGGATGGGGAGAGGTGTGTAGTGCACTCATGCCGGAATTGTGCTTTGTCTGCAGGGTTACCTTGGCTGGCTGGCGGGGCTGTGAGGAGATGGGGAGTGTACATATTGCATTTGCATTGCGGGTGTAGATTAGACAGTGTGGGTCGCATGCGGTATCATTATTAGCACAGGGAACCAAGTTTTATTTTCCACTCTTCCCAGAGACTTTATCAGCATCGGTTCTAGGGGTTTGAATTGTAGAAGTGTAGAATTGTTGAAGCATGCTATTTACATATCATATATCATATATCCCCCATGTTATATACTCCAGATACCTCCTCACGCACCATCGGCGACGCTGTAACTAGCGCTTCCGTGGCCCACGGCCATGGCATTTCTCCACCGACGGGAGAATATGCCTAGGCTCCCTCGCTCGAGTCCGCTTCGCGTCGCAGACGCAGACGGCCGGGGCGAATGGCACTGTGTGGGCCCACAGCTATGCATTCTCACCAACCGGCTCAGCGGTACAACAGCACAAGCAGCGTAGCTGGCTCCTCTCCCCTGCGCACCACCCTGCGGGTGAGCCTATAGCCCCCTGCCACTCAACGCGGACGGCTCCTCACGTCCTGGGTATAACAACATCATCCACGCAGCGTAACAGCATTAAACCTGCCAGACCCCACCGCCCCGCCTGGCCCTCCGGGGTAACGTCCACGGCACCCCCATCACCACCTCCCCCTCGCTGAAGGCCCAGAAGTAGACGGCCATGCCGATGATATAGTAGAGGCCCGCGTTGGTGGCCTGGTATAGGAGGAGCGAGGCGAGGGTTGAGAGGGGGTAGACGATCAGTCGGGCTTCGATGCTGCGGTGGAAGGAGGCGAGTGCGTGATGGATCGAGGACGGGCCTGGGGTGGGATGCTTGGTGGTGGCGGGTGGGGGGGGAGGGCGTTTCGTCTCGATCGATTGGGATGTCATTGTTGTGTTGACGGTGGTGGTCGTCTCGGTGGCTGCAGCGGCGGTCTTCTCCTTCGCGGCTGCGGTCTTCCGCTCGCTGTGCTGGTGCGAGAGCGCACATTCCGTGCTCGCGGTTATGAAGATCGGGAGAGGGTATTCCCAACATACGCCTAGGATGCCGAGGAGGAGGTTCATGATTTGGAGGATCGGGTAGGGGCGCACGGCCGGGTCGAGGTTGGTGGTGAGGAAGTCGAAGAAGATTTTGGGCCAGAAGAAGCCCATTAGGCTGGCGAGGACTTGGTAGGTGCTGGCGACGAGGATTATGAGGCGGGCCCAGTGGTTCTTGATTAGTTTGCCCATTTCTGGGTGGTAGGAGGCCCAGGAGTAGAGGTGGCAATGCTCGTGGAGAGGATTACTGCTTCCGTGGTTCGAGCATCCTTTCTTTTAGTGTTGCGAGCGCGGTGATAGGGTCTGGTGGTTGAATTCTTCACCGGATTATTTGAGACGAATAACGAGACTATGATACTCCTAGAGGAAGTCGCTGGAAGTGTTGCAAGTGTCTTGGTGGTGCGAGCGAAATTGGGGTGTCTCAAACGTAAGAGTGGGAAGCTGTTAAGCAAGGGGATTCAGATTCCTTTGCAGCAATCAGAAATATACGGAACACAGCTGCGACAGTCCAGGGGGCAGTGTTACAGGACGAGTGGCAAGCGAAGTATTCCGATCTTATCCATTCCAGAGGCAGATACTTAGGCGCATCAAGGGTGGCTCAATGTTTCGAGATCGAGGAGGCAAGTGCATGCAGAGGAAGAGTGGAGCGGATATGACTGGCGCTGGAGCTAAGCAGGGTTTTGGAATCGTCAGTGATGGAGTTGCTCATGACGGGATAATACGGGCATTCCTTCAAGCCAGTCATGCAGCAGAAGTGATAGCTTGACTATGATTGTCTACAAATACAACCGCCGAGCAGGGATTGAGGATTTTAGTCTCAGTGTGATGGGAGCCACTTGATGGCGGGCGAGCGGGGGCTATTGAGAGGGCACTAGTGGGCTTAGGGAATGGTGTTGGTGCGATGAAGGGAGGAGGAGTGGTGAGTGGTCGGGGTAGCGAGAGCGGGGTTGTTGTACAGAAGAGATTATGCAGCATGCAAGGGCGGTACGGAATACGGAGGGTGGAGTACAGTAAGGGAAGAATTCGTAATCATGAATCGAGGTTTGAAGTTTGAAGAATCTCATCTGTCTTTTGCGTGTTGTCCTATGAGAGAGGACAGTCGTATTTGACTGCGAAACACCACTGAACTTGGGATGTAGGCAGGCTGCGTGTGAGACTCCTCTTGATGATACCTTGCTCTAGAGTGATTCAGAGATCCAGCATATGCCAATGACCATCTTGGACGACCATTGGGTCACCCTAAAGTAAATTGTATTTGACACTTTGAGCCATCGAATGCTCTAGCACCATCCACGTTACCCGCAACGCAACAATTACACTTGTTATTTCATAGCGTACTCCGTAAGGTCATTTGGAATCTGTCGAATCGTCGATTGCTCACTCTTAGATCCGAAATCGCAACACGAGGCCCAAAGACTAAAAGTCCATCTCTCGGCGGGCCTTAGCCTAAGGTATCTCTTCAGCGACTATTCCGACTCTGCCATTGGCCAAGATGCAGGGGGTCTTTCTTCACATCCTCTCCCCCCACCAAACGTCCTCATCCAATTGCGCTTTCATCACCCCCCTCACCCAACACGCCATCTGTTTTGGCGTGAGACGAACCTGGAGCCATGCACTCGGCCCTTACCCACCGACTGTTTCTACGTTTCGAATTCGCTTATGAGCCGGGACCCAGACTGCCTTGGCCTCTTCGAGATCGACCAAAGTGAATCGCGTGGCTCCGTAGAAGCTCCTTCAGGAAATCTTGTCAACCCCATCACCTTCATATTTCCGTCCATTCAAGGAGGACTCCGGAATCCAGACCCTTCCTCGCAACCGAAGAGCTCAGCAGCTCGTCTTCTTCACACTCTTTCTTAGCAAGCGCCTCCCTGGCCACCAAGCTACTGCTGCACCCGCATTAGATCAGTGCATGGCTTGCGAATCTCTCCAGACTCTCGGTACTACTCTTTAACGACTCATCACACTCGCTTTCGATCTTCACAACGTTCACAACATCCCTTCGACAGCAATCAGCACATATATTCCATCTGCGCATATAATCGAGTTACGCGAGCAAACGAACAGAAGTACCTAGCCCTGGAAAGCTTGAGGGCAGAATCTTTTGTCTGCTTTTCGTGGCTACTCAAAGGACGCTGTCGCAAGTCCGACGAGCACATTCGAAAGGCTCGGACCTCGTTCAGGAAATAGGGAAGTCCGGTGGACAAGTGTGCTTGCGCTGGGATTGAAGAATATTCTCCTGAGCCTACCAAGAGAACCGTAATGCGGACTTCATGGCATTGAAACAGACGAGAAAAATAGCACACATACCAGCAAGTGCTACGATCCATAGCACTTTGTTTGGGTTGTCTGGCAGCATCTACACTCGATCTTCATACTCCAAGTTATAAAAGCGGTCAAATTCTTACGGAAAGCCTCGCCACCACTGTATCATATTGTCGCAGGTCCGGTAGTTGGTGGATCTTAAGCATTCAGCATTGAGCGAATTTACATCGACAGTTCGAGCGTTGCATAGCGGATATCCTTTTCATTCTTACAGCCATGGCGGTCGGTCAAAAAGGCAGGTTCAGCAAGGAATTGACATGGAGAATGGTCGTTTTCAATACATTATTTCATGGTCTGCACATTGGTCTTTTCGTCTTTGGATGGTCAGTAGTTGAAGCTGCTTGATGGTCTGGATCTCATGCTGATGCCATTGCAGGTGGAAGCAAGCGGCGGATTCTCGGTTAGCAGGGCTCAACAAACTAACATTCTCTGTATGGATATCGAGAGGTGCTGGTCTGAATTTGTCCGTCGACGCGACGATCATAGTCTTGCCCATGTGCAAACATCTCCTGCGTTTAATAAGACCAAAAATACGGTGGCTTCCACTGGACGAGTCCCAATGGTTCCATCGGCAGGTGGCATATTCGTTACTTTTCTGGACATGCATCCATGTTTCAGCACATTATGTCAAGTGAGTGGCCCTGCAGGCTCGGATTGCTGATTTGCGCTAATCCACGCAGTTTCTACAATGTTGAACGGAATCAGCTTCGCCCTGAGGGTGCCGTGCAGATACATTATACCCAAGCAGGCGCTATAACAGGCCACGTCATGCTCTTTTGCATGCTCATGATGTTCACCACCGCCCACGTCCGTATCCGGCAACAATCCTATGAGTCCTTCTGGTACACTCACCACCTCTTCATACCGTTCTTCCTCTCGCTCTACACTCATGCAACTGGATGCTTCGTGCGCGACTCGACCCAACCGCACTCTCCTTTTGCAGGATCACCCTTCTGGGATCACTGCCTTGGCTACGAAGGCTGGCGCTGGGAGCTTTTCGGAGGTGGGCTATACTTGATGGAACGCATCTACCGTGAGATCTCCTCTCGGCGCTCCACTTATATCCAAAAAGTTGTCCGCCACCCTTACGATGCACTCGAGATCCAATTCTCGAAACCCTCAATGCGCTATAAAGCAGGCCAGTGGCTATTGCTCAACATCCCCGAAGTCAGTACAACACAATGGCACCCCTTCACCATTACTTCCTGCCCCTTTGACCCCTACGTCTCCGTCCACGTCCGTCAAGTAGGCGACTGGACCCGCGCGTTAGGTGACGCCTTGGGCGCTGGTCCCGCTCAAGCCGATCAATTCGACAAACTGGACAAAGCAAACATGTACGAGATCGCCCTCTCGCCCAACCAAAAAATGCCCGCGATCCGCGTCGACGGCCCTTACGGCGCTCCAGCGGAGGACGTCTTCGAGAACGAAATCGCCATCCTGATCGGCACCGGCATCGGCGTCACACCTTGGGCCAGCATCTTGAAAAACATCTGGCATCTCCGCGGAGGCCCCAATCCCCCCAAGCGCCTGAAACGCGTCGAGTTCATCTGGGTCTGCAAGGACACCACCACCTTCGAATGGTTCCAATCCCTGCTCCAGAGCCTGGAAGAGCAATCTATGGAAGCGGCCGAAGCATCCGGCGCCGGCACGGAGTTCTTGCGCATACACACGTATCTCACGCAACGCCTCGACATCGATGCGACCACCAATATCTACCTCAACGCCGTGGGCGCTCCAAAGGATCCCTTGACCGCGCTGTCCAGCCTGACCAACTTCGGCCGACCGGATTTCAGGCGGCTGTTTGCTGACATGAGGGATGGGATCAGGGATGGCTCGTACATGGGCGGGTTGAAGGAGCATAGTGCCGGTGCTAAAGGGAGGACGGATGTCGGGGTGTATTTCTGCGGGCCGAATATTGCGGCTGGGGAGATTCGGAAGGCGTGTGGGGCGAATACGGGGGGGGATGTGAAGTTTCGGTTTTGGAACGAACATTTTTGAGCCCCGGGTGGGGGGGGGGAGGAAGGTGTCTGGGGATTGCATTTGTTTTCCCCCCCACTTTGTGGATTTGTACCGATCATGATGTGATGACGACCCCCTCAATCTATACAAAAACTATACCTTACCCCTTCAAAATCCGTGAAACGAGGCCGTCCCTACTTTATGACTGATAGACCATCAATGAAACAGCCACCTTCTCATACTCCTTGCCTACAGCAGGCACACCTTCCACACCCTCCGTACCTTCCATACCTCCCATACCTACTCCAGGGACAAACAAAAAGGAGCTAAACCCCTCGTAGCAAGTTTCCAGCTCACAACATCAAAAGACAACGCGATTTTGCCGCGTGAGTTTATTGGTCCATGGGGATATACGGGCCACTACCTAACCTCAGACTATCCTGCTACTATTGGGGGTGAGGACGAAGGGGAAGGAGGGGAAGTCGTCATAGTCTAGTGCTTTCTCTGTGGATGTGTGCTATGCTAATGGAGCATATAGAAGGATGCAGGATGGAAAGGCTTGTCTCGGGTTTCACCCCGGTGCATGCGTGGTGACACCTACCTGATGGTTTCAACACCTCCTCCCGGGATCAATAGCCATGCAGGGTTGGGCAGATGTAGGCGCGTGCTGCCTCCCCGCAGACGGAGGAGTCGGAAGCGGAACGCCCAGGCTAAAGCAAGGTGAGGTATTCGGAATGGCCGGTATACTGCCCGGGAGTCTGTATGGAAGCTTGAGAGGCAGGTATGTCGTCTGTCTTACGCCTTCTGGTTTAAATGACATGTTGCTTCAGCTTTAGCTCTAGATTCGGCACAGTGCATCCGGGATGGAGGCATTTGCTGTCATCGAAGGTTTTGTGCACGGCGGATGGGAGAGTGGGAAGGTGTTTGGTGAAAGACGCCTGGGGGAAAAGGGGGGGGGGGGGGGTTGCGTGTATGATATGCTGGTGGGGTATATAGCTGTCGAGGTAGGAACAAGTTGGGAACGGCCCAGGGGTTGTTTAGGTGTTTGAGACATGAAATCGGGACAGTGCACCCTTAGTCTTCTCATAGCGTCCCCGCAATATCTGATACAGAGGGCTGAGAGGTGTCGCGTTCTCGACCTTCTGGTGCTGAAAGTCCCAGATGCTTACTTTCCCGATTAGCCCGCCTTTTGATGGATTACCCTTACCTTTTTCTGTTGCACTTCTCCGCAATGTCAGAGTCCTGGTCGACTCTTTTCTGTTTCCCTTGTCACTAGACTGAATACACTCTACCGTGTACGCCGCTCCTAGCCCTTTCGCCAGCACTTCAGCCAAGGATCTTCGAGCAACTCTCCGGCTGTCGCTCGATCCTATGGCATCCATTTCAGCATCCTCCTCGCAAAATTGAGAAAGAGTCTCTTGTCTTCGCCCGTCAACGATGTCAAGCAGCTCTCAAGGATGGAAGCGTTTTTAGACTTTGTATCACTTTGCAAAAAGTTCCCCTCCGCTCCTAGTCAGCAGAGATCAAGATCCGCAAGAACCTCGCAAGATCAACACACCTTCGGCGGTAAAGAATTGAGATGCACTTTCTCCTCTTTTGTGAAGCTCTGTTGGCGGGGGGCCAAGTAGAGATGTCATCTCAAGCAGATGTGCATCCGGACTGTAAATGCTTCCCGCAGGATCGGACGCATCGAAAAGTATTCTACTTTCAACGAGGTCCCAAAGCTTCCAAGGCATCTACGTCAATCTCTCGCGTAGAAAGTACGGAAGGTCAATGGAAAGCTGACTATAACTCCGAGATTCCATATGTCGACACTGTAGGTCCAACCAGCTCGTAAGATGACCTCCGGGGCTTGGAAGAGATCAGCCTGAATAAGAAAATTGTGGGGCTCAGAAACATCTTCCCAGACAGCCAACCCAAAATCCGCAATTTTTGAAGGTCCCCAAAATTTCGAGAAAGGTAGATAGCCCTGCTGCCCTCCACGTTTCGAGGAGTAGGTTCTTCGGTCTCGTCGTTGACCAAGTCGTCAATTACCGCTTGGTTCTCGATACCGAGCAGTATGTTGTCAGGTTTTAGATCTACAGCGACTGAGTCATTTCCATGCCGCAAACTAAATTCGGTACTGGCTTGTTGCGTACCTGGGTGGATGACGCGGCACTTAGTGTGAAGATGATCGAGGCCTTTAAGCACCATTGCTATCAATGGTTTCAAAAAACAGCTTGGTATTTGACCATTCGCTCAACGGCTTTGGAATCTTGAAATAGATTCTCTCATGGGGGGCGTAGACCAAGGCCACAAGCGTCGAATCTGGTCCACTCACTTCGAACGAGTTCAGGGCTGTTCTTAGGTATCGCACACCTTCCGATTTGGGATCCGTTCTGGCAATGCAACGAGATATCTCCAACTCAGTGCTGGCAGCGTATTTCTCGACGAAACCGTTGGTGAGGATCTTCAAAGTTACAAAGGGGGCTGCTTGGCATGACCACCTCGCTTTGAAGTCAGCAGAAGCAAAAGGCATGCATTTCCATTATTCTCCGGCACTCACTTCTTAGTATCCCGCGCCAGCCACACCGTTGAGCTGGTACCGTATCCCAGCTTCGCAATAATGAGATATCTGTTGCTGAAATTGTCTCCTATATGAACCGGGTAATAACGCCGGGCACAATATCGAGGCAGGGTTTCTTCCTCAATGGGATCACCTGTGTCTATTATCGCCGAAATTCTGGCTGGAAGTGATCCATTTCTGAGTCTGACTCCTCGGAGAATACGGATAAGTCTTGTCTTAGAGGTCATGAAGAAAGCGTTCGGTAATCGAACAGGAGTGAGTTGGTGGGTATATAGATGGCGCGATATATAAAATTAAGAAAGAGAACATGCAAACAATGACAGCTCTAGACCTATTCGATGGACGTCAGAAGATAGCTTGTAGGCCACAGATAGATGAAGAACGAATAGTATTAGCTCCCATTCTATGATGATGACAGGATTTACTCCGGTTCTACAGTAACGCAGTCTCACACGAAGCCGGCTGAGATGCATACAATGGCTATAGAAACTTGTACTTAAGAATATATGAAGAAACTGAGACTATCGCGTTCGCTTGATGGCCAGCGCCGGGTAGCAGAGGGGACTCAAAATTACAAAAGAGCCAAATACTCTCGAGACTCTCTGCAAGATTGCGCCCTCTTCAGCGCACACAATCTACATGACATTTTTCGATGGCGAACGCCAAGCAAATGCCTTTGCAAATTGCAGGATACAATATCCTTCCGCTATCTCTACCCCCCCTGCCATCCTTTCCGAGGTCTGCGACCCACTACCTCTATCTTGCGGAGCATCAGCCCCGAATACCAACACCAACTGCATCTCGGTCAATCTTCCTTGTCAATGTCCCTTTTGACGCTACGGTTCCACATCTCAAACATCTGTTTTCGAATCAGCTTGGGCTTCCAGCAGGTCGAGTCGAGGTCATCGAGTTCGATGGGCAGAGGAAATCAACGAAGGTTTATGGCGAAACACCAGGGAAGAGCAAGCTTGGGGAACAAGGATTGAAAAGAAAACGTAGTAGTGATAGAAATTTCTCGCAAGAGATGGAGGACGCAGCACTGCCATCAACTTGGGACAGAGACCTGCAAACCAACGGCCTCACAGCTGTTGTAAAATTCGTGGATCGTGCCAGTATGGACGCAGCTCTTAGGGCCGTGAAAGCCGTTAGGAAACAGCAAAAAGATCCAGTCTGGGGCGAGGGCATGGACGGCAAAGTTCCAGCGTTTGGATTGTCGAGTGAGCCACCTAACATTTCGGCTGTCATGTATCTATGCTTATACAACCCAGGATATTTGAGCCACCACCAACTTGTGTATCCAGAGAAAACCCAACTTTTAGCATCGGTCAATGCGTACATGACAGCTTTCGCTGCCAAGGAAGCTGCGGAGGCCAGACTTCAGACTAAACAAAGGCAAGAACCTGACGCTGACGGATTCATCACTGTGGCGAGAGGCGGAAGGGTGAATCCGCCGAGACAAGAGGCAGCGCAAGAGCAAGCTGCGAAACAGAAGGACAAACACAAGGGTCGGGATGATTTCTACAGGTTTCAGTCGAGGGAGAAGAGGAAGGAGAGAGCAGGCGAGCTAGTGAAGAAATTTGAAGAGGACAGAGAAAAAGTTAAGAAGATGAAGGAGAGACGAGGGAGGTTCAGGGTAAGTGTTCCAAAAAATGTATGGACCCCAGTCATTGACACATCATTCCAATGCAGCCAGAATGATTAGTGATCGACTCCCGCTTTGTGAAAAGATCAACGGTGTTGTTCCGTTTCAAGTCCAGAAAACCCCTCCACCATCAATTCAAACCTCGCCAATTTCTACCTTGATGCTTCGCTGCTTCAGAATCTCCCAAGTGGTTGCGAGTCATCCCGAGTAGCCGGGATAAACCACGACGCAGTGAAATATCTGATTTTCATTATAAATTTGAACAAGCGAACCCTGTCGACTTGCCTTGAGGCAGTGTTGAGATCAGGTTGCTTGGAGAAGTGTCGCTATATATGGTACGAAGACTGTGCACATCTGGGCAGCTGTAGAGATCAGATGCCCTGCTGCATTACATCAGCCTGTCGCAAAATACATCAGTAAGTTATCCTTCCATTTCTGTGGGATTTTTCCTCCTGATGAGCAAGCTGGGGCCATATGAACGCAATGTCAACCATGACTAGCGGAAAGTTTACACAACCAGCACAAATATATATCTTCTCAACACTCTGACGGTCATGCGGTGCTTTGGCAAGAACCAATAAATTCAAAACTGTGCAAGGGGCGAAGGATTGATTTTCATCTATTACTGACCAAAACAATTGCTGCTTTAGGCAATTATTAACATAATTGGAGTTGTCGAATTGTGCACAGCCTTGCTCGCGAGGTACCAACACCGACGAACAAGGCCGACCACCCACATCGGCAGTCTTCCGATGAACATCCTCAATTAAGGAGCATATTCTACATTGATTGAAGGGCACCAGGCAGGGCAAGTTGTTGTTACAAGATCCCTTGCGAGATGCATCCAGTTCTGCTACCCAACGCGCTGGGATTCAAAGGTGGATGTAGCTCTCGTCTCGGGTCGGAGATGTTGTGAACGAGGGCGGAGCTGACGCAGATGCTTCGGATTACGTGCTGAGGACGTCGTCTTTGCTTGAGACGAAACAAAGGCAGCTTCGAAACAACTTGGCCCTCTCTCCATTCTTGGTCAGTTCAGGCCTTACACAAGCGAGCAATCATCATTATTGATCACGTACCATCAGATCGAGATATAGGAGTCTGACCCTCACTCGCTCTTGGGACCCAATGCGTGCTAAAGTAGGCCTAGCGTCCGCCGTGAAACGAGACCCTTGCCCGAGAGGGGGATGGTTGCATCGCTAGCTGCAGCAGATTGAGGCACTTCAAACAACGACCTGTCTTCTTGGTGCGAAAGAAATTTCACTTTCCAACACAACGGTAATCACCTTCTTCAATGTAGCTGAGAATGAGGCAGGCAATGCACCGTTGGATGCCTCACTCATCATTCTCTCTGCTCTCCCACTGTAACATGTAGGCCCACCTTTCCAGTGGTTCAACCAATGACAGCCTCGGCCGTTAAATCTAGCGACATTGAAGGGACATTTTTGCTGCACTGCTTCCAACCCGCACGGCTTTACCTAGCACACACGCTGACTACGCCCGCAAATTAATCCCGATGGAAGTATCCACCACCCCAGCCCCTCGGTGGACAAGGCCCGGCCTGCCTTAAAAGCTGTAGGATCCAACTCTCTATTTTTACTCCATCTTGCACATCATTCATCCACACTGTCTTTACTGTGTCAGCTTGTTCGCTATATACATTCTTTGTTGTCCTCAATTCATCCAATCTTTTAAATACTACAATCTCGAACATCTAACTGCATTTCGCTTTCCTTCATCGCGTCGTTCTTTAGCAGTTCAACGTTCTAAAATGCATTTGTCTCACATCTTGGCCACCTTGGCCACAGCCTTAACTGTTGTCTCTTCGTGAGTGATTCGCAGGCCAATTGCACCTGCTCCAGGCTAATGTGACTTGATTTCCAGTACACGTCACGGTGACCAAAAGAAGAGAGCTATGGACTATGGCCCGTACACTACTGGTTCTCTTTCAAACAGTGCTGCAACATCTTATGGTGCCGCTCCAACTTCTGTAGGAGGACCGAGTAGCCAAGGCAATCCCGGGGACGGACCATACGGCCCCTTTATGGGTACTAATCCACTCGGGACCAATCCAACAGGGTAAGTCTTTGACTCGTCTCTTGTTCTCAAATCACCCATATCATAATCTTGAGATTCTCCAACGAGTATACACTCTTCAGAACGCTCTCATTAATTGAAACTTCACCTCGAGGAACCAAGACTAACTCCCACCAAGCACGAATCCCGGAGGCTCCTGCCCCCTAGGCACCGCCTACGGCTGCACCCCTACCTCATCAGCCGGCCCCTACTCGAACTCAACCTCTGCCCTTCCCCCCTTTCCCAGCAACACAGACTTGGGCGGTGGTGGAAACACAGACACTGGCTCCGGAAATTCCCCCACCTCATACAACGGGCCACAGGGGTCCGCTAACCCGGCAACGTCCATTGGCGGCGGATCTCCAGCGAGCGACGTCTCAGGCGCTGGCAACACTGCCGGTGCTCAAAGTGCATGCCCTGCCGCAGTCACCATGACAGTGACTACGGCCTACACCGTCACTGTTACATCAATGGGTGGGGCGGGTGGACTGGGTGGACCTACAAGTGATATGGGTGGACTGGGTGGACCTACGAGTGATATTGGTGGACCCGCATCCCCTTCTTTCTCCGGTCCCGGCTACAATCCGCCTTATCCAGCTCCGAGCAACGGGACTGGTCTCATGGGGACGGGGACGGGGATCCTTTATAGCACCTCTGCGTCTTGGCCAGATATGGGAAGGTCGACCTCTGCACTCTCTGGGGCTGCTGCGACGGCTACTGGACCAGGTGGTTATAAACGAAGACATTAATGCTTGGGGCGTGTGATGGGCGGGAATTTTTAAAGGTCCTTCTTGGTACTCGGATATAGAGAATATATAGATATAAAGTGCTGGATCGGGCGTATACCTTGCAAGCACGTTTGTCCAGGGCGTTCTTGAATCGTTTGTCGCTCTATTGCATACCACACGGGATTGGTGGAGGACTGTCGTGCGTAGCCTTTCATACCTAAATAGAATATGCACTGCTGGAATAGCGGTCAAAATGCCAAGGTTGCCAGTGAAACCATGTGTATTATGCATGTGACATCCTGTTGTCCAGTTTAGCGCTAGTCTAGCTGGGCAATGAGGAAACTACAGTAGAATATCCAGAGCTACAATCCAATCTCAAAACAGTCATGGACACCTTGGAAGCTCAAGCCAGCGTCTCCGAAGCTGGTCCACCCTGTGAAACCACAACTTTCGCATCCTCTCTCAAACAATACGCCTTCACCTCGCCCCCAGCAACCACCTCACCTCGCCGCCTCACACGTTCTTCAAGCAGGACAGAGCAGCCCAATCCCTCCTCAGCCCTCGCCTCCAGTCCTCCCACCTCCTCTCCCTCCAAGCGCAAATCCCCCACGGCATCCTCATCCCAAGTCCCCAACAAGAAAGCTACGACCAAACGCATCCCCACCACCTCAAAACCCAAACGCACCTCCTCAACCTACGCGCCCCCCTCCAAATATGCCACCCTAACAAACAATCTCACCGACTCCATCCTCCCCAAACCCATTGTCCTCTTCATCGGCGTGAACCCCGGCATCCGGACCGCCACCACCGGACACGCCTACTCCCATCCCTCGAACCTCTTCTGGAAACTCCTCCACAGTTCTGGCTGCACCCCTAAAAAATGCACACCAGAGGAAGATGGGGACATGCCCCACCTCTACGCTTTAGGCCTTACAAATATCGTCACGCGTCCCACCAAAGACGCTGGGGAGCTGAGTAAGAGCGAGATGGATGAGGGTGTTAGCGTGCTGGAGGAGAAGATAAAGAGGTTCAGGCCGGAGAGTGTCTGCTTTGTGGGGAAGAGTATCTGGGAGAGCGTGTGGCGCGTAAGACGGGGTCGGCAGATGAGGAAACAGGAGTTCAAGTATGGGTGGCAGGGGGAGGGGGAGAGGATTGGGGCACAGGCAGATGAGGAGGGGGGATGGGAAGGGGCATGGGTTTTTGTGGCTACGACTACGAGTGGGTTGGCTGCGGGCATGGTAAGTACTTTCCCTTCCAATCAGACCCTTTGTATCACTTTTCTTGAGTCCCAATGTCTGTTTTGGGAGCACGAACTTCCTTTTCTGGCTTATTATGCACTTCTGACATTTCATGACCCCATTGAATAGCTAGTGAAAGCAACGCTGACCCAGTAACTGTATTAGAAACGGGCCGAGAAGGAGGAGGTTTGGAAAGGTCTGGGCGAGTGGGTCAGACAGAGGAGGGTGGAGAGGGGGATCCCGGATGAGGTCATGGCTGAGGTGGAGGAGGAGGTGGACGGGGTTCGTGTTTGAGGAAGGGTTGCTGGGATGGGGGAGGGGCAGTTGTGACTACCTAGGTTGTTGTTGTCTTGCGTTGTGACCGTGTGCGGCTTCGCTGGATACCTCCTGCAGTCTTTAGCTCTGCGAGAAGGCTTGCTGACATGGTCGTCAGACGAGAATCCCCGAAAATCTGAAAAAAGAACGGAAGAGATCTTCAAATTCCTAGAGAATCGCTAATGTTGCTTTTCACAGAAGCGTAGTTCTAAGAATATTTGATGGTCCCCGAGGTAAGCATCACGAACATTTCACTAATCTTCTTAAAGCGTAACGCAACGACGGTGGAAAAGTCGCATCGAGGTGGATGCAGACCGTTGCTGCATTCGTAGAACCTATTAGGAATCTCCTAAAAAGAGCTATGATGATCTTGTAGCGCTCAAGGCTACGTGTGGACATACCACATGTCTCTCTCCCGGTTCTGATCTCCAGCTGAACTTAATCTTAATGAGTCTTGGAAGCGAACCTGAAAGGAAAAGACGATTGACGGAATTGCGTGGGCTGTTCCTTTGGGGCTGGTAGAGATACTTCGACCGCCAGCCTACAAGCTACGATACAGTAATGGGGCCGTGACCAGCATTCCAAGGACCAACGAGCCGGACTTTTCCCAAGACAGCCAATAACCCCTCCAGCCAAAGAGAGCTGAAGATGGATTCATGATTGAGTGGTCATCCAAGCTCGGACGAATCGTGTCTCATCATTTCCTTTTGTCTCCCTCGCAGTACTCTCCCCATACGCTCTCATCCTACTTTTCCGTGATTCTGAAGTCTTGTTATCTCCAACGATCCATTCTACCCGTTTCTCGGACTATTGCCTTGCACTTAAGTACATTTGTACCCTCTGATCGTCATCTGTGTATTTGCAGCTATTAAGGCCAGAAAAGAGTTCCCTGAATACAGCACATACGGGCATTTCATTGCGATCCTATTGATTCTCGTTCCACTGGTCCTGTGTCTCTTTGTTGGCGCCATACATGCCTACTCGCGGTTTCATACGAGGGGAGGACTTGGATTCAATTGCTCTCGTGAAATGTTCCGCCGCCTAATCTGAAGAGAGGCTGTTTGGAAGAACGCTGGAGTGGCAGAGAGAGATGTATAGTGGTATTCGGTAAAATTAAAAAGAAGCTTTGGAGAAAAGACCGACGGTCGTTCTTCAAGTTCTTGCGCGGTGTACCTAGACCCTTGATGTATCACAGAGGCTTTGTTGGCTCGCATGGGTCCATGTGCCTAAGAACCGGGCAAGAGGTTCTACCGTGCTGGAAGGCAGGAAAGGATGGCTCGGGAACATTTGACTGGCCAGTCCAACCGCGCTTGCCTATCCTTTAGGTCTTTCGCCTGGCACTTCTGATATACCAAGATCGTGAGTGATTCTACGAAACAAGGTCTGGCACAATCCAATTTTGGAAGATAAGGTAGACATGGTCTAAGAAGTCTTCTAGTGTATTCATACGTAGCAAGATTTGATGCTGATCGATTGGCTGTTAGCGCATGGTTTCAGGTCTGAGGCTAGGCCGAGAAGAGATACCGGAGGGACCTGAAACATCGAACAGCAACGAAACTCATCATCAACAAAGCACCATTGGAGAATCCTTTCGTCAGCTCTGTAACATGAGTGTATCAGGTTGCTTGATGTCTGTTCAACATCACAAGCCACAGAAACTTTTCCCATTTCTAACAGGAGAGATACTTTGCTACATTGTCTCCTTCCAATGCCTATTCTTATTTCCCCATTCTACCAGCCTATTCCTCTCGTCCTCTCAACGTTTCCATGTTTGTACCTCTCCAGATTCGTAAAGATTGCTTTGGCCTTGTCAATGAGAGGTGTTGATATTCCGCGCTTCCTCCGTGAGTCTTGGAATCTGTGTCATTCTCTCGAAAATCTTCAAGTGCGAACGGCGCTGGGCAATCTAGATCAACGTGTGTTTCAATCGCGCAAGCTATCAGAGTACAAGCCGAATATGGTTGGCTTCCAGTCCCTGCATGCTGGCCATGTGGTCCAGAGATCTTTATTCCATTGACTAGCAAAATCACGTCCACAAAACGCGTGAATGAGACTCCCTTCTGTCTTGTAAACACAATGGCTCGTGCTATAATACACAGAAACAGAGCAGTATCGTCATGCTTCTACATCTAATGTTTTTTCTGGCCGGCGACATAACGAGGACGGAAAGTGGACAGGATTCCACACCATCTTCGACATGACATCCCACCAGCAACAGTCCAACTCGGCGAGCACCCTCTTCTACGCAAGTCAACGACCACGTGCAGGATCTCGGCTCTCTCCCTTTCTCCATGGCGAGTCCACTTTGGAAAGACGCAGAGACCGCCCCGTCACTGGCATTCGCAAACCCGCTCGCATCGTCACAACTACCCGACACGGACTCGAGCACTACCCCCCAGAACAACAGCGTTCCCGATCATCAACGCTCTCCGTCATCGACCCACTCCACTCCCCAATCAACTTCTCGAGACCTCTAGCAAACGAAGCATCACAAGAACCAAGACCCTCGGCCCGATCATACGTCCATCCAGCTTTCGCCTCTACAACGGAATTCTACCCTGCAACGAAAAAGCACCGTCACAGAACCAAACACCACCACCACCACCGTAAAACCAGCAAATACGAAATAAAACGCAACCCCCAATCCTGCATTCCCCATTCCTCCGATCCCCGCGTCCGACAGAAGTCCACCGGGACACTAATATCAGGCACCCTCCTCACCCTCCTCCTCACAACCTGTACCTTTCCCCCTCCGCCATCCTTCCCCCTCTCTCACAGCCCACTAACCCCTCCCCCACATAGACGTCGCCCTAGCAACCTCCCGCGCTATCCCAACAACCACCTTCCACGCCCTCTTCATCTTCTTCATCCTCCTCCTCACAATCATATTCGCCCACTACCTAATCCGCCTCTGCATGCTCTCCTTCCCCCGCCGCCAACTCCTCCAACACCGCGCCGCCCGCCGCTTACGAGATGAGGAAGCCGGGATCGCGGAGCGCTATTTCGCCACCGCACCGCTGGTTCACTCACATCGGGAGCAAAGTCGAGCCGGAAGCGATTTGGAGAAGGCGTTACCCCCCCCGCCTCCACCCGCGTATGGGCGGTGGAGAGGCAGCGTGGTAAGACTTGTCCCCGGTTTCACGTCTCCATCCTTTCTCTCTTCGTCATATAGTAAAGCAAAACTAACCACGCATCCCTGAATAGCGCGTCGACCCCGAACTCCTGGAATGGCGGCACGCGGAGCGGATGCTTTTGCACCGGCATACGAGGGAGATGAACGCGAGTGGGATCAGGCCGCCTAGTTATAGCTCTGAGGATCGGGGCGCGGGGGTTGTGCCTGCACCGCTGTTTACGGGAAGGGGAAGGGAGAGGGAGGGGTGGATCTGAGATGGGGGGGTGGGTGGGTTGGGGCTGTGGTATTGACCGGAGGGTGCGAATGCAGCGGCCAGTTCGCCCCGGTTCAACTCGCGTGGGCATCAACGCAACTCAGCACCCTCACCATATATGCCCTCGAGACGTTCCCCGCCGCGTCGTCCATGGGGGCCGGCGCACTCCTTGAAGTGATGAACGCATGCACCCCCGTCATGGGTAGCCGTGGATAATACCTTCGCTCATCCACCCTCGCCCCTCCACCTCGATCCTCCACCATTGCTTCTCCACCCTGACTGCTCCAACCTCGCTCCTCCACCTCGCCCCTCAACCCCAGCTTGCCCATTCCCCTCCCCTCCCTTTCCCTCCCTTCCCTCCCTTTCCTCCCATATCTGCAGTCTACACAACACCACCCCCCCAAAACAACCCCCCGCTTCCCGAACTCCAGAACAAATACCCCAACCCACTACTACCCTGCTCGGCGTTGGGATCGAAAAGCTTTGTTGGAATGTCTATTTGGAGGTGGTGAGGG
>JAABUQ010001043.1_pt1 | contig 62447 bp, 59 predicted proteins | sample 5560001 | NCBI WGS metagenome assembly JAABUQ01 (sample SAMN10711888, study PRJNA513371) | rock metagenome | isolation source: Antarctica rocks | place: Antarctica: Victoria Land, Finger Mt nord | collected 2015-12-18
CTAGCTGCTCGGTCGGCAGTTGTCTGAGAGTCGCTTGGTCTTGTAACTGCGGTGGCACAGCAATGCTCATGTAGTTAAGGTACTGGAAAAATTCATCTTGTCAAGTCCCTGACCTGAATCCTTACCTGTTGAGTATGGGCGTAGAGGTAAATTGAACTGTTCAGAGACAAAACAGTCTAGATCAATTAACGAGTTAAGCTGAATGTTTTCAATTTCGTATTTGTCAGTCGTGCCTTTCATATTTACCCAAAAGTAGCACCAGAGCTTGTTTAGCCAGTCACCTTATGCCTTATTCTCTAAACAATAACATTTCAGCTCAACTTATAATTGGTAATTGGTACGCGATAGCGCTCTACGCGGAACCTAGAACTAGAAGAAACGAGGCTTTACCGCTTCCTGTTAGAGAGTTCTCAAGAAAGAGTGCATGTATCTTGGTTAGGAGAAGCGGCACAGTCTTCAGGCATCGGCATTGTGCAATTGGTGATTGAGAGTAGCCAGACTTTACAAAGCAATGCTGCCAACGATCCAGTATGGGTAATGCCACCGTCTCATCAACAAGCCAGAAAGAACTGCAGGTCTAGAACCCGTGGCAGGTAGTAGGTGCCAACCAAGGGATGTAGGGTGTGACAGTAGGAGCTTGGGCTACAAGTACCACTTTGCCTTTAGCGTCGGTCACCCATCCTTGGGCTTCCACAATCTGAGTCGGCTAGTCTGAGTTAGTTGGACTGGTGGAAGTAGCAGCACTAGCATGATTTTCTTGGCCTTGAAGGGGCGTGCCTAAATCTGCCAAAGGGGGCTCGCTTCCAAGAGCTTCTCTAGGAGTAGGTGGCAATCCGCCGTGTCCAGTAAGGATAAATTTACTCCCTCGTGGTCCTACACCCGTTGGACATCCTTGTGCAATTAGCCCGGTAACATCGACTGGCTTCACTGGCAGATTGACTAATCCTTGGCTTGGGTTGTTAACCAGGGTGTTGATTTGTACTACGCCGTCAAACTGAGGCCCCCGTTCAGAAGCAGCAGTGATTTTGCTATCTGGAGAAGGAAATAGCCCTTGGGTCTTAATTCGGACATTACCACCTTGACCACCAAAGGCATTTGCACTGATATTGCTATTCTCTAAGGGAACTAACGTGCCTGTGTCGATAGTAATATTGCCACCATTTCCACTGCCAACTGCATTTGTCGATATCTTACTGTTGTGGCGCAGTTGCAAGTCTTGCACTTGTTGTAGTGTAATATTCCCACCCTCCCCCGATGCAGTTTCAGATGTGAGTGTTCCTTGGTTGTTAAGACGGATGGAGCTAGCTCGTACCTGAATGTCGCCTGCTTTTCCTATTCCTTCACTTGTTGCTGATACTTTTGCCCCATCCTGGAGGATCAACTTCCCAGTGTTGATGATCATGCTGCCCGCATCTCCAGACCCCAAAGTATCAGTAGACAAAAGGCCACCTATTAGCTCCATGGCTTTGGGGACAATCAAAGTTAACTTTCCTCCGCGCCCCGTCGCCGGTATAAAATTCTCTAAAGTTCCTGTTCCAGAAGAATCTGCTGATACTGTTGCCCCACCCTGAACAAGCAACCGCCCAGTTTTTATTGTTATGTCGCCCGCAGTTCCGGCAGCGGTAGTGAAACTAAACAAACCACTGTTTGCATCTGGTGTTGATCCAATCAATTCTACGGAATCAGTTGCGACCACGGTCAACTTCCCTCCCGAACCCTTGCCACTAGTAATGCTGTATAGTTCTGCCAAATCCCGGACGATCAACTTCCTAGTATTGATTACTATGTCGCCTGCATCTCCTGCACCTAGAGTCTGAGTTGTCAATGTCCCATATCGCGTGAAGCTACTCAGTTCTACAGAGTCAGAGGCGTTTAGTGCCAAAGCGCCACCTGGCTTCGCTCCTAGGGTATTAGCTGCAATCTGTGAGCTATCGGTGAGTGTAATTCGCTTGCCCTGCACCTGAATATCACCGCCGTTATCGCCACTGACGTCAACTCTAGCTTTATTGCTGAGGGATATATCTGCTCGCGCTACACCACTGGGAAGACTCAAATGAAGATTGTTGCCATTAACATCCAGCTCTACCGTTCCCGCTCCTGCCAATCCTCCCAACTCAACTCGACCGCCCAAAGCATTTAATCCCCCGCCATCTAAGCTCACATTGCCGCCCGCTAGTAGCAAACTCTGACCATCAGGAACTCTTAAACCAAATAAAGGCGTGCTGTTTTCTGATAAATTCTCTAATAGTTGTCCTGCTGGTTCTCTTGAATTATTGGAGATAGACCCAGCAGAAATTTGATTAAATAGCAAAGCGGAAGGATTCACAGTCAGTAATGGGGGAATATTTGGAGCAGAAGCCATGAAAAAGCCCTGATTGCCAAACCCAATGCCGTTGGATGTCGTCGCTACAAACGAACCCCCCACATCCAAACTGGCATGGGGTCCAAAGATGATCCCATTAGGATTGATCAGAAATAGGTTAGCATTGCCCTGCAACACCCCAAGCTTACCGAAAATCTGGGAGAGGTTATTTCCCGTAACTCGGCTCAAAATGTTCTTAATCCCAACCGGACTGGTAAAATAGGCTCCTCGTCCTTCACTAACGCTGAATTCTTGAAAGCTGTGGAACAGATTTTTACCCCGAATCGCCCCGCCATCAATCCGCTCACTAGAGAGGCCATTGATGACAACGTTGGGTGTAACAACAGAACGTTCAGCCCCTAGCGTGGTATCGGGCGCAATCTGAGATAAAGCAATTTCCTCAAAAGTAATCGCTCCGCCAACTGCTAAGGAAGTCGCTATGCCTAATTGCCACCACCTATTCATTCTGCATCGAACCATCTTAGGTTTGCCTGCTGCAAAAACACTGATTTAGCGAGCTACTACAAGTTGGTGATTAGATTCTCATAGCCCTAACCTCCTAAAGCTGGTAGGCTTAACATGGATTTCAGAGAGTTGCTTAATGAAGAGGCTCTCCTAATGCTTCCTAGTTAAACATTTTAGCGCTCGTTAGTAAATGTAGTTCCTCGAAACATACATTGCGCCAATTCAGATTTACCAAAAATTAACGCCCTGGCGCTCATCCCAGCTCTAGGGCTATTGACCATGAATCGGGAAGTCCACCAGGGTCAGCTAAGCTGTACAACAGCTAATCTTCACTCTCTACAACTAACAACACCTAGTAGCGCCGGTAGTAGGATCATAGATGCACCGAAACAGTTTGATTTTGTTTTTTCTCAAATCTTCCTTGGTTGCATCTGATATCGGCATTTCTTCAATTTTACTAAAATTTACCTCGATTTCAAAGTTTACTTCAGCCGATACCTTGTGCCTTTGAAACACCTCGCTTAAGTGAGACAAAGTTTCATCTAGATCTAGCTCAATTTTGCCGTTTATCGGACGCATCTCGTTAGAAACCATGGTTTATTCCTCTTCTTGAAAGATAGTAGTGTTAGGGCTCTGCTTGCACCAATAACAGTGCTGTTCACTAACATTGAATTCAAGAAGACTACATGCAATTCCGGAAAACTTTAGAAAAAATTTGCGTCCCAAGTGCCTCTACCTCTGAGCGCGTCAATGAGGCAACTGGCGTCGGAAAACGCCACTCCCACGCCACTCCCACGCCACTCCCCTCAACGCGGGGAACCCACGCAGTGGGGATTAGGGGCAGGGGGGAGACCCCTGCACAGGGGTGGCTCCCCCTCCGCAGCCTGGCTCCCGAGTTCCCCACTCCCTGCCTACACAAAAAATATGCAACTTAAGTGCAGATTAGCTTACATCATTAATTAGATCGTCGATTAAATCGTTAAATCACTTATCAATTGACCAAGACGTTTAAGGATGCTCAGAACGCTATACAACTCATTTCCGCGCTTGCGAAGCACAAATTCATCGGATAAGGCGTACTGCGGTGTTTCTCCTTTGACTAATTTGATGAAGATGAAACTCTTGCCAGTCGTTATCATGCCAAAGCTAGGTTTGTCTAAAGGAATAACTGAGGGTTGAATTGTTTGAACCATAATCAATTTTGTCAAGCTTCAGCATAACCCAATGCCTGGATAGCAGCCTCTAAGGCGATCGCAACGTGAGTCCAGTGCGTCCCCCCTTGACAGAAAACCACATATGGTTCCCGCAAAGGGCCATCGGCTGAAAACTCAGAGGTACTGCCGTCGATAAACGTACCCCCAGCCATAACTAGCTGACTCTCATAACCCGGCATTGGGGCTGGGATGGGGTCAACATAAGAATCAATGGGCGAATGCTGCTGAATCGCTCGACAGAAGGCAATTAGCTTTTTGGGAGAACCTAGTTGGATTGCCTGAATTACATCTCGCCGGGGAGCCATTGGCAAAGGATTCACTGGGTAGCCCAACTGGTCAAACACATAAGCTGTGAGGTGAGTACCTTTCATCGCCTCTCCTACCATTTGGGGGGCGAGAAATAGCCCTTGAAACAGCAAGCGATTTTGGTCAAACGTCGCGCCACCAGAACTACCAATTCCTGGTGCGGTGAGACGACAGGCACTTGCTTCCACTAAATCGGCTCTACCGGCAACATAGCCGCCGGCTGTAACAATGGTGCCGCCAGGATTTTTAATCAGCGACCCAGCGATCAAATCAGCACCGACAGCAGTTGGTTCGCGGTCTTCAATGAATTCGCCGTAACAGTTATCTACAAAGCAAATGGTATGGGGGTTTTGCTGTTTAACAATGTGGACGATTTTTTCAATATCGGCAATTGACAAACTAGGACGCCAGGAATAACCACAGGAACGCTGAATCAACACCAAACGAGTGTTATCCTCCACCGTTTGCCCCAAGGCTTCCCAGTCCACAGTTCCTTCCCCAGTTAAAGCCAATTGTCGGTAACGAATGCCAAAGTCAATTAGTGAACCTTGAGCGTGACCCCGTAAACCAATAACTTCTTCAAGCGTGTCGTAGGGAGAACCTGCTACTGCCAGCATTTCATCACCAGGACGGAGAACGCCAAATAGGGCACAAGCGATCGCGTGAGTTCCCGAGACGAACTGCACCCGCACTGCCGCTGCCTCCGCTTGCATCACCTCGGCAAATACCTGATCCAAAGTCTGACGACCCAAATCGTCGTGACCATAACCACTGACACCAGCAAAATGGTGTGCCCCAACGCGATAGTGGCGAAATGCTTCTAGCACTCGTTTGAGATTTTGCTTAACCTGAGCATCAATAACGGAAAAAATCGGAACTAATGCTTGTTCTGCTGCCTGCAGCTGTTCAAAGCTGTTTATTACTTCCTCTTTCACCCCGACCCCTTCTTAAAACCGTCCGTTTCCCTGAACAACGTGCTTCACTGTTGTCAGCGTTTCCAGGCTAATCAATCCTCGACGGTGTCCTCTTTGATTAGACATACCTAGAAACACCGAGTCTCCCCGGGACGGATAGCGAGAAAAGCGTGGTGAAGCGTTGATGTAGGTAGAGGCACTATTAACTCCTAAAGCAAAGTGGCGACTTTCCTGGTAGGATTCCGTGACAATGGAGTCAGCATGACCACTGCTGTATTGGTTAATCCAAGCGATCGCTGCCTCTAAACTATCCACCGTTTTGAAAGCCACTGTCTTGGTTAAATAAGCTTGGCACCACTCCAAGTCCGCAGCCGGCTTCAACTCTGGAAACGCTTCAACCAGTTCAGCATCCCCCCTAATTTGAAAGCCCTTGTCCTGCAAAATTTTCCACAGCATCAGCAAAGATGAGGGCTTTGCTGTGCGATGAATCAATACCTTCTCAATCGCGTTGACCGGGTCTGGCTCACTCTGATGGCTGTCTAAAATCATCCAGCTAACCATTTCCAGACTGCCAGACAGTGACCAATAGAGGTAACAGTTGCCCATTGCTGACTTTAATACCGGTACTGTTGACTGCCGTGCGACCTGCTGCACCAGGCTAGGACGCCCATAGGGAATCACTAAATTCAGGTACTGGTCTTGGGTAACCAAATCCCGAATTGAAGCACCTTGCTCCGCCTCCAGGAGCTCCAAGCATCCCGCAGGCAGACCTATTTCCTCCACGGCTGACTGGAGGGCACTCGCAATTACAGCGTTCGAGTGGCTGGCTTCACTGCCACCTTTAAGAATCAGACTGTTACCAGTTTTGATACACAGCCCCGCCGCGATCGCTGCCAATTCCGGAAACGCCTCGTAAATCAACACAATCACCCCCAGCGGCATGAGCTGAAAGTAAGTCTGAGAATGATCCAGTTGATAATCAGCGTTCCTCACTCGCCGAATTGGATCTGACAACTCCCCTAGCCTTTGTAAAATTTCTACCGTCGTTTGCAGCCGTTCTGGCGTTAGTTTGAGCCAATCCAGAATCAACTCCGGCACTGCCATTTCTCGGCTGGCTTCTAAGTCCAAAGTGTTTGCTTCTAGAATGTCATCAAACGAGCGCTTGAGTGCCTGTGCCATCGCAAAGACAGCACGACTCCGGTCTACTCCCCTTGTAATGCCCAATTTCAAGGAAGCTTGATAGGCACGTTTCGCGGTAGCAATCGGATCAGTTAAAGGAATAAAAGCATCAACTGTCATCGACTTAACGTCTATAAGTAAGCCAAACCATCAGTGCTGGCACTACAGCCAACAGCACAGCTCCCATCGCCCAAATCAATATACTCGAACCGTTGGGCGATCGCAGCGCCATCGGGAGCCAGAAAATCAACAGCACGAATATGATGCTGAGAGCCACAGGCAGATACATTTGCCCAGAACGGTTCTGGGCGACAGTCCAGCGGTTCCCCATCCAGCGCCAAGCTCGTTTATATGGGTAGCTGGTGGAGAGTTGCTCAAGTACATACCCATTTTCTTCCACTACAAACAGCTGCTGACAGCGATCGCAACCAAATGCTTCCGTCAGCGTAATTGGGACTAAGCGTCCGCGTCGTCGGCACGGACACGGGTAGTCCACGTTCAAGTCGATCTTTTGGCTCTTTTTGGATTGCACAAGCGGTCATAGAACCAACAGCAGTTATGCATTGAGTTTATCTAAAACCTCTAATATATGACAAAGTACGACCAAGCATTCCTCAATCTTCACCAAAAGTTTTGTCTGCTTTTGGCTCAGCTTTGCATTGATCTTACAAAGCGGGTAACGCGATTCGAACGCGCGACATTCACCTTGGCAAGGTGACGCTCTACCACTGAGCTATACCCGCAATTCTTCAGTAAATACCATCTTCTCAAAACAGCAGCAGTTTGTCAACTCATTAGCCTAGTTCCTCTGCAGCCACCGACATATCGGGAGCCATTGCACTTTTGAGCGAGGCAGGCAGAGACTGGGAATTGTTCTGATATGGTTCAGCTTCAACACTTGCACGCCATTTATGCATCAGGCTAGCCATTTCCAGAGCATTCATAGCATAGTCCCAGCCCTTATTGCTTTTGATGCCAGCCCTCTCTAGAGCTTGCTGCATATTATCTGCTGTCAAAATGCCAAAAATTACTGGAACTCCAGTCTGAAAACCCGCTGCCGCAATTCCCTTGGCTACCTCAGCTGCGACTAAATCGAAATGGGGAGTCTGCCCCCGGATTACAGCCCCCAGGCAAATTACGGCATCATAGCGATGTGAGAGTGCCATCTGACGAGCTATCAGAGGTACTTCGAAACTGCCCGGTACCCAAACGTAGTCTACCTGAGTACCGTGAGGATCGGTATCGACACCGTGACGTTTCAGGCAATCTTGACACCCCTCCACAAGTTTGGTTGTAACTAGATCATTGAACCGAGCAATGACCATTCCAAACCGCAAGGGCTCTGTCTGAGTAAAAGTTCCCTCAAAAACTGCCATGAGCATCTCTTAATGTAACGAAGTGTATTATGCGCGACTAAACTAATGCCGATTAGACCACTAAAAAGTTCAAAGCACCAACCAAAAACACAAGACCAATCCAGGCAGCAGAACCAATCCAAAGGAACTTTTTAGATTCGACCCAATTTTGAGGAGTGGCATAGGCAACTGGAACGCCGACGATCATGACAAACGACAGAGCAACCAGAGCTAACAGGGCAATTTGAAATAAGATTGTTAACATGAGTGATTCTCCCAGAACACGTTGCAGTTTAACGCTTGCTAGTTTTTGAGCAGTCCTTACTTTTACGCTATCAGAAATTGCACTGCTTTGGACTTAATTCTCTGCCATACAACCGCTGATTTTGACGCACTAGGGGCAGCAGTAGGGCTTACACGCCTGCATCCGCTGGCGCAGATTGTGTTGCCGGGAGGTTGTCACCCAACCGTTGGAGATTTTTTGGCATTGTACCGGGATGAGTATGCACTGATTGAACAGCGCTCTGTCAACCCCGAACAAATTCGCTCGCTCTTGGTGGTGGATACGCAACGGCGCAATCGCTTGGGGAAGGCAGCCCAATGGCTAGACTTACCTCATCTGGTAGAAATTACAGTTTACGACCATCACCTAGATGTCCATTTGGATATTCCAGCCACGCGATCGCTGATTGAGCAAGTAGGAGCCACTACCACCCTAGTTGTGGAGCAACTTCAAGCGGGGCAGATTAACCTCACCCCAGCTGAAGCAACGGTGATGGCGCTGGGTATCCACGTAGATACTGGTTCGCTGACGTTTGACCATGCCACACCACGGGATGCCAAGGCTTTGGCGTGGTTGATGCAGCAAGGGGCAAGCTTGCGGGCAATTGCCGATTATGTTGAGCCAGCTCTTTCTCCCCAGTTGCAGGAACTCCTGAGCGAGGCGCTGGACAATATGCACTCCACAACATACATGAGCTATAAGATTTCCTGGGTGTTGCTCGAAACATCTGGCTATATTCCAGGGTTATCTAGCCTTGCCTCCCGACTAATGGAGGTCACTGAAAGTGATGCCTTACTGCTTGGGGCGCAATATGCCCTCGGGGAAACAAGGGATGAACGGTTAACTGTGATTGGGCGCTCCCAGATTCAAGGCACCAATCTGAATGAGTTGTTTCAACAACTAGGCGGTGGAGGTCATTCTAAGGCAGCGTCTATGACCCAGAGAGGTGTAGATCCATCGTCCACCATAGAACAGCTGCTGGACAAGCTCAAAGCCCAAATTCCCCAGCCACCTACAGCAAGAGATTTGATGTCTTCCCCAGTCCGAACAATTCGACCTGAAACCAAAATCGGGGAAGCGCAGCGAATCCTTTTGCGCTATGGTCACTCTGGCTTATCTATAGTGGACGTCCAAGACCAGCTGGTGGGTATTATTTCTAGGCGAGATATTGATATCGCTCTGCATCATGGCTTCAGCCACGCGCCTGTCAAAGGCTACATGACAACTAACCTCAAAACGATTAGCCCAGATACGACGCTGCCGAAAATCCAGTCATTGATGGTGACCTACGATATCGGTCGCTTGCCAGTGCTGGAAAACGGGATTTTGTTAGGCATTGTTACCCGTACTGACGTTCTGCGGGAATTGCATCAGGGAAGGAGTCAGGAGGAGGAGCCTGGTTCCAGAACTGACACTCAGTTGGGGGAATCCCAGCTTACTTCTTCTCCTGGCTCTTGGCTCCATATGTTGCGCTTCCGCCTCGCTCCGCCATTTTGGGAATTGCTCACTAAAGCCTCGTCTCAGGCAGAGCAACGAGGCTGGCATCTCTATCTCGTTGGGGGAGCGGTGCGAGACTTGCTGTTGGATAGGTCCAAAGACAGCAAAGATGGCACTCTGAGGATTGAAGATATTGACCTGGTGGTCGATGGGTTTCACCGTTCAGCAGATGTCGGCGCTGGTGTGGAACTAGCAGGGGCACTGCAGCAGCTGTACCCAGATGCCCGACTGGAAGTCCACGGGGCTTTTCAAACAGCTGCGCTTTTGTGGCACAAGGATCAGGCGCTAGGCTCCCTCTGGGTGGATATTGCCACTGCCCGGACAGAATTCTATCCTTACCCAGCTGCAAATCCCGAAGTCGAAGCCAGTTCCATTCGTCAAGACCTCTACCGGCGAGATTTCACGATCAACTCCCTTGCCCTGCGGTTAACATCCCCTCGCGCTGGAGAGCTATTAGATTTCTTTGGAGGTTTGCTGGATTTACAAGCGGGGCAAATTCGAGTCTTACATGCTAATAGCTTTATCGAAGACCCCACCCGGATCTACCGCGCCGTGAGATTTGCTGTGCGATTGGGATTTGAGATCGAGCCTCAGACAGAAGGGTACATCCGTTATGTGATCGCTAGCGGCATCTACGACCAAACTCAGGGAGAAAACAGCAAAGCTCCAGGACTCCAGGTCAGACTAAGAGCAGAGCTGAAATATATCCTACAAGCTCCTTACTGGAAACCTGCTTTACGGTTACTGGCTGCTTTGGGAGCCCTAAAGTGCATTCATCCCACTCTGGAGCTAGATGAGCTACTGTGGCGGCAGGTGCGTTTTTTGCAGCGCTGTTTGCGGCGGTTTGACCATAAGCATTCCTTAACCCACTGGCTGCTGCTGCTGGAAGTTTTAATTGCCCACCTGAGTCCCAAATATCGGGGCAAAGTAGCAACGAATCTCCAACTGCCGGTGGACAGTATCAACCGATTGCTAACTCTGGCTCAGGTGCAAGCGGAGGTAATGTCATCCTTGCCTATGTGCCACCTGCCCAGTCAAGTGGTGCAGCGGCTGCGGCGGTACGACTTGCCAACACTGATTCTGATTGCTGTGCAAAGTCAACATTCTATTCGCCGCCAAATTTGGCAATATCTAACAATTTGGGCTAACGTTCAGCCCCCCTTGAATGGCAATGACCTGAAAGCGCTGGGTTATAAACCTGGACCACAGTTTAAGGAAATTTTGTCGGAGCTATTGACGGCAAAGCTTGACGGAGTCGTTAGCGATCGCGCTTCAGCCCTGGCTTTTCTAGCAAAAAATTATCCCCTGCCCCCATCTCCCCCATAGGCCGAGGCACTCAAGCATCCGGGCAAGTTATAATTCTTGCGGATGTGCTCAGGCAGAAACTTTAGATTTATGACTAGTCCTCTGGTTCAGGCATTTTTTGTTGGCAGAGCTGTGGCTGAAATACTCAACGAGCAGTTTGAGAACGCCTTGACCGATGCTCTAAGTGAACTTGGTAAATTCGACGCCGAGCAACGGGAACGTCTACGGCAATTTACGCAAGAAGTTATGGAGCGAGCTAATCGTGAAGTAGAAACTGCTACTGTAGGTAGGACTACCACGGCGATCGTCCCCCAAGGACCGCAACCAGTTGACCTGCAAGCAATGATTGATGAGCTTCGGGCCGAAATCGCTCTGCTAAGAGCAGAATTGCAGCGTTATCGCAGCAGTTCTGTTTAAGCACTGAGGGCTGTAGGCCGAATACCCTCATCTACTTCAGCTCATTCACGTTAATCATTAAAATAAGTTAGTAATCCGAGTGCCTGTTTCTCCTCCTGACTCCGTTACAACCCAGCGGTACGCCCAGCGTATAGAGGCAGCCTATACAGACAAGTCTTACCGCTGGAATCGGGAAAAATACTCCCGTCAACGGCGCTTTATCGATATCTGGTCCTTTGTCTTAAAACTATTGTTTGGCTTTTGGCTCAACAACAAATCTTGGAGCTACACTGGCGGCATAACAGATGCTAAGCGGATTGCCAGACGTAAAGAACAAGCGATCTGGATTCGCAACACCCTGCTGGATTTAGGGCCAACCTTCATCAAAGTTGGACAGCTGTTCTCTACTCGTGCCGATTTATTTCCCATTGAGTACGTAGAAGAGCTTGCCAAACTGCAAGATAGAGTGCCTGCTTTTAGCTATGAGCAGGTAGAGAAGACTATCGAGCAAGAGCTGAGCAAGAAGATTCCTGAACTCTTCCAAAGCTTTGAACCAATTCCCTTAGCTGCTGCTAGCCTAGGGCAAGTTCACAAAGCTCAGCTGCATTCGGGCGAAGTTGTCGTGGCTAAGGTGCAACGACCCGGACTTAAGAAGCTATTTGAAATTGATTTAGCGATCCTTAAGACAATTACTCGCTACTTTCACAATCATCCCGAATGGGGTCGGGGCCGAGATTGGCTGGGCATTTATGACGAGTGTTGCCGGATTCTGTGGGAAGAGGTTGACTATCTCAACGAAGGCCGCAACGCTGATACCTTTCGTCGTAACTTTCGTGGCGCTGACTGGGTGAAAGTGCCACGTGTCTACTGGCGCTATACCTCGCCGCGAGTGTTGACTCTAGAGTATGCTCCCGGCATTAAGATTAGCCACTACGAGGCCTTAGAGGCCGCTGGTGTGGATCGAAAGCTGGTTGCGCGTCTTGGCGCTCAAGCATACCTGCAACAGTTACTTAACGATGGTTTCTTCCATGCCGACCCTCATCCAGGAAATATTGCTGTGAGTCCAGAAGGTACTCTGATCTTTTATGACTTTGGGATGATGGGGCGGATTAAGTCAAACGTTCGGGAGAAACTAATGCAGACGCTCTTTGGCATCGCCCAAAAAGATGCTGAACGAGTTGTAGTCTCCCTGGTTGAGCTAGGGGCGCTCTCGCCGGTGGACGATATGGGACCAGTGCGGCGCTCGATCCAGTATATGCTGGATCATTTTATGGATAAGCCGTTTGAGAACCAGTCGGTCAGTGCAATCAGTGAAGACCTTTATGAAATTGCCTACAACCAACCCTTTCGCTTTCCAGCGACCTTCACCTTTGTCATGCGGGCGTTCTCGACTCTGGAGGGGGTAGGGAAAGGTTTAGATCCAGATTTTAACTTTATGGAAGTTGCCAGACCTTTTGCAATAGAGCTTATGACAAATGGAAATGGTTCTGAGGGCAATAGCTTTCTCAATGAATTAGGGCGCCAAGCGGTTCAAGTCAGTAATACAGCCTTTGGTCTGCCACGCCGCCTTGAGGATACACTTGAGAAACTGGAACGGGGAGACCTGCGTGTTCGCGTCCGCTCTATTGAAACAGAGCGACTGCTGCGTCGCCACAGCGGTATGCAGATGGGAACTAATTACGCTTTAATCCTCAGTGCTTTTACGCTTTCAGCCACGATCTTATTTGTCAATCATTATGTATGGTTAGCGGTTGCCACAGCTGTAATCGCGGCCGCAGCTGCAATAACTCTGTTCCGACTGGTTATGCGCCTCAATCGGTATGACCGGATGGGGTGAGGGAGCAGGATTCTAAGTAGATATACGCACTAATCTGTTCAGCCTGAGCAGTCTGCTCATTTACAAAATGATACAAATACGCTAGCCTTCCGTGGGAACTCGGAAGGCTAGTTTTCTATCTTGTGGTTAAATAGAAGTACTCAATTAGGAATATGGCAATTGTCAAACAGTTGTTATAAATTGTAATATAGTTGAACAACTGGAGGTTTCATTTTAAGTCAAGCCCTTATCGACTTGAGGCTTGTACTAACCCATCCGCGTACACTCTCTTTTTTGGAGTCAAGTATGAACCAACCAATCGAACTCTCTATCGAACAGCAATTCAGCATCCGGTCCTTTGAGACACAGGTTCAGCAAATGAGCCACGAACAAGCTCAGGACTTTTTGGTCAAACTGTATCAACAAATGGTAATGCGGGAAGTAACTTACAAGCAGCTTCTGAAGCACCAATGGGGCTTGGATGCTAGCCCTTGGGGGGCATAGTAGCCGCGTTGTCCCTTACTGTCGCAGTGGGCGACCTCCGTCTCTTGCTCGGTTCCACAGGGGAAAAAAGCTGGGGGTGCTGGGGCGTCAACTTTATATCTCGTCTATTTATCGACTGTTATATATTCAAGCTAATGCTTTCTCCTGCTGTTGTTTCGAGCCAAAAGCGCTGCTGAAAGTCGCGTCTCTACAGAACATAGAGAAATTCTGGGGCAGACAAAAAGATTAAATATTCTAATTTATCCAACTATTCTGGAAAAGGACTGCGACTAAGCAACCTCAAACCAGATCTCGTTGCCAGCTAGCTAGTACCAAGCGGATCTCACCATAGCTATAGCTTTGCCCCAAATGTTCGTAGATGCTCTTGAGCGAGTTAGTGCCAACGGCTTGAATAGCCTGCAAGATCGGTTGCTGACGTTCTGAACGCACAAGCTGACTTAAATCTACTGGCTGGTTCAGCTCAATCAACTGAGCCAGATGACCCATGATCGTAGTGAGATGTAGTTGGCGCTTTTGGGCAATCTCCTCGATATTCAGACCTTGTTGATACAACTCCAGAGTCAGAGACAGGGTGTCCGACAGGCGAGGCAAACTGTGCTCACGGCAGTAAGACTGGATTTCAGCCACAAACCGGGAGCCGTACTGGGCTAGCTTGTGACTGCCTACCCCAGAAATTTTGCCAAAATCAGCTAAGGTTTGAGGTTGTGCTTGAGCCATCAGCTTCAAGCTAGAATCGGCAAAAACCACGTAGGGCGGGACGGACTGCTCGTCAGCCAGCTGTTTACGCAGTGCCCGCAATTTTTGAAACAGCATCTCCACCTCAGCCGCCTTCCTCCCGTCTTCTGGTAGTGGCGATTCATGGATCGCCACTACAGGTTTAGGCGGAACAGCGATAGAGACTGAACGCTGTTTTCGCATCACTTCCCAACTGAGGGAGTTGAGCTTCAAAATTGGATAACCATCTGTGGTTTGCTCGACTAAACCCTGATGCAAAAGCGATCGCCCTAGCATCCGCCAGTCTTCTACACTTTTATCCTTGCCGATGCCATAAGTAGAAAGCTCGTGGTGTTTGTACTGGAGGATTTTCTGGCTTTTCGAGCCACGTAACACATCAACAATATGAGCCATGCCAAATCTTTCCTGGCAACGAGCCACACAGGAAAGAAACTTCATCGCCTCAATCGTCCAGTCTTCCATCGGTTGGGGATGGAGGCAGTTGTCACAATTACCGCAATTGCCACCAAAACGCTCCCCAAAATAGCCCAGTTGAATCGCGCGACGGCAGTCGGTGCCTTCGGCATAGTCAATCACCTGACGCAGCTGTTGACGGGCAATCCGCTGCTCTTGAGGATTAGGTTTTTGGTCAATTAGATACTCAATCGTCTTGATATCGCCGTAACTAAAAAAGACTGTACAATGAGCTGGTTCCCCATCCCGCCCTGCTCGTCCAGATTCTTGGTAATAGCTTTCCAAGTTGCGGGGTAAGTCGTAATGAATGACAAAGCGCACGTCCGGCTTATTGATGCCCATGCCAAAGGCGATTGTCGCCACCATGACTTGTACATCATCACGAATGAAGCGGGTTTGATTCTCCGAGCGTTCTTCATCACCCAACCCTGCGTGATAGGGTAGCGCTGAAACTCCATCTTGTTGCAGCTTGAACGTGATTTCATCCACTTTGCGGCGGCTGAGACAATAGACAATGCCTGAACCTTTTGCCTGTTGGATTTGTTTGCGCAGTTGGGTGTAGCTGTGTTTCTGCTTGAGCTGGACTTCGTAATAAAGATTGGGGCGGTTGAAACTGGCAACGTGGATACTCGGTTTCGCCAAAGCCAACTGTTGGATGATGTCTTGACGGACGCGATCAGTAGCGGTGGCAGTCAGTGCTAAGGTGGGAACACCTGGGTAGCGTTGGCGCAATGACCGCAGTTGACGGTAATCTGGGCGAAAGTCGTGTCCCCACTCAGAAACACAGTGCGCTTCATCAATGGCGAAGGCACAGATGCCAATTTTCTCCTGCACTAAATCCAGAAAAGGCAGAAATCGCTCACTCAATAAACGTTCTGGAGCAACGTAGAGCAGTTTGATTTTGCGATCAAGAATGTCTTTTTCGCGATCGCGTACTGCCTTACCGTTGAGACTACTATTGAGAAATGTTGCTCCAATCCTATTAGCTTGTAGCGCTTCCACTTGGTCTTGCATCAAGGCTATCAGCGGCGACACTACCACCGTTAAGCCCGGTTTCAGTAATGCTGGCAGCTGAAAACACAAAGACTTTCCCCCACCAGTGGGCATGATAATCAGCAAATCCTGATTCTGAAGCGCTTGTTCAACAATCTGCCGCTGTCCAGGGCGGAAGGTGTAGTATCCAAAATAATGTTTGAGCGCCTGTTCTAGAGAGTGAAACTGGGTCGTCATTGACTGGTCTGGTGCGGTGGAAAGAAAGCCCATTCTGTGTCTTTAGTTAGCAGGCAATACAGCTACCTTAAGGATCATAAGGGAAAACCTACCCCAATTGTACTAAACGAAACTGCCCAGTATCTCCAGGCGGCGAAAGCTACGATAGTAAGCAACAATGGCTTGGCACATCGTGATATTGACGTTCACCTACTGCTGGCATCCGGGTTGCCTAGATGAGCATAACCCAATTGATGCCCAGTTCTGTCAGCAGTGCGGCTCTCGGTTAAAGTTGCAAGACCGCTATCGAGCCATACAACGTCTCGGACGGACAACTTTTTTAGCGATTGATTTGGCTACGACACCACCTGCACCTTGTGTGGTGAAACGTTGTCGTGGTGTGAACTCAAATTGGACAGATCCAGAGTTAATCTTTCCACCTCAAATCCCGGCAGTGCGCGATTACATTAAACAAGGCGAAGCTCTCTACATCGTCCACGGCTTTATTGCCGGGAAGACTCTGGAAACACTTCTAGTTGAGCAACAATTGCTGCCAGCTGCGGTTTGGCAAATTTTGGCACAGGTTTTGCCGGTGTTGCAATGGCTGCACTCCTATCAACTAATTCACGGCGATATTCAGCCCAGGAATATTATCCAGATGGCGAGTCAGTCATTGTCTCTAGATCAACCTCAATTTAGATTGGTTGATTTTGCTGGAGTAACAAAGGTAACATCCAACCCGCTTGACTCAACGCCAGCTACCCTCGGCAGCGCCACCTATGCCGCACCCGAACAGATTCAGGGACAGCCCGTTTATGCTAGCGACCTCTATAGCTTAGGGGTAACATGCATTCACGCACTTACGGGCATTCATCCCTTTAGTTTGATGGATGGCGTGAATCCCCGTTGGGCTTGGCGGCATTACTGGTTGCCGAATAAAACAAATTATGAGGATAAGACAGATCGAGAACGCTTAGCCGAGGTTCTAGACCAGTTAATCGAGCCAGACTTGAGCCAACGATGTCTGTCCGCAGAAACCATGATCGAGCGAATCAGCCTGCTCAGAGGTGAGAAAATTACTCGCTTGGTCTCATCACCCGTACCGCGTTGGACTTGTGCAACCTTGCTCGGACATCAGGGGCTATTTGCCGGTGTGAGCACAGTAGCCATTGCCCCCGATCAGACAATGCTTGCCAGTGGAAGTCAAGATAAGACGATTCGGTTGTGGGATCTGGAAACAGCAAAGGAATGCTTTCGCCTTCAAGGTCATAGCCACTTTGTCCAGGCGATCGCATTTCATCCGCAGCAGCAAACCCTATTAGCCAGTGGCAGTCGCGATCGCACAGTGCAACTTTGGGATTTACAGCAACGTCAAGCCATTCGGACTTTGATTGGGCATGGCGCTGCTGTGAATGCTGTTGCCTTTAGCCCTCCTGATGGTCAAATGTTGGTCAGTGCCAGTGCAGATAAAACTGTTAAACTTTGGAACCCTGACACGGAAGAGCTAATTACAACGTTGGTGGGTCATCGCTTAGCGGTGAATGCCATTGCTTTTAGCCCGGTGGCTCCACTGTTAGTTAGTGCTAGTGCAGACTCAACCATCCGAGTTTGGGATTGCGTAACATGGGAGGCGGTTCACACACTCGTTGGGCACACGGCAGCCGTTACAGCGGTTGCGGTTGCTCCCGATGGCAAAATTATGGCAAGTGGCAGCCAAGATCGAACTATTCGTCTATGGGACACCGACTCCTGGCAGTGTATACGTATTCTCTCTGGTCATGCCTGGATGATTTCAGCACTAGCCTTTTCGAACCATGGCAAGGTGTTGGTCAGCAGCAGTTGGGACAAAACGTTGAAACTGTGGTGCATCGACACTGGAAAAACCATCGATGTACTAAGTGGTCATACAGATTCAGTTACCTGTGTGGCGATCGCTGCCGATGGACAGGTGATTGTTAGCGGTAGTCAAGATCACAGCATCAAAATCTGGAAACCTCAGCGAAAAATGGGCAATCTTTTAGATCTGTAGATGCAACAACATTCAGGAGTTACACAGTTGAGACAAGAATCCAACTGAACCGTATTCTGCTTTTCCGGCGTTGGTATTTTCATACAATCCCCCAATCATAGCTACTTTTGAAGTGACACTTCATTGTCGGTTGGTTGGTGATGCAAAATCATCAACTGTTCAGCGCGTAATGTTTCCAAAGCATAAGCACGACCATTTTGAGCGCTAAACTCGACCTCAAAAACTCCAGGCTCATACTCTTCCACAACAGTCCCAACTTGCCCTCGACATAACCCTATTTCTGGTTGGTCTGACACCAGCGCTACAACGTCGTATAACTTGGGATGTGAATTCATGCCCTTAACCTCTCATTGACTCAAAGAACATAACAAGTCACCAATCGGGGGAAATCCTCAGTATTCCGAACAATCCAGGCACTCCTCACCACTGCCTGCTTATCTAATCTAGTCATTGTGAAATCGACCACGTACTTCTGACCATATTGATTGCGTTTGGTAGGAATTGCTTCATAAACAATGATTGCTTGTCGCAGTGCCAGTCGCAATTCTTCTACCTCATTTAACCCAATACAAGAGCGCTGATTTGAACACACGAGCTTTGTGTTGTCCCTCTGAATGCTCTGCATTCAAGCAATAGGTCAAAAGCTTTTGCCGCTCGATGATTGCTCTCTCAGGGTTAGGAAGCTTCATACTTCATGGTCTCTTCTGGTTGCACAGTGCCAGTAGTTTTTTGCGCTCCGGTGGCTCAAGCCTCACTCCGGAAATCGTCTCCTTCCAGACTCCTATAACTTCATAGCCAGCCTGCCCTTGCATACGCCAGCAAATCCCGTGACTGACGCTCACAGGACTAGATCCGTTGTCGAGACTCTGCAATATATTGCGACTCTTATCTGGTCTGCCTCAACTCTAAGAACAGTTATGTATCGTTATGTTAAGTTGCCTTTGCTTGGGTGTGAACGACGTGGTGGAGATAAAATTCATTGCGAGCTATACCCTCCCAGTATGGCTGGTCTGGGTTGAAGCCAGGTTGCTTCAAGATGGTGTTAAAGGCTTCAAGACTCTCCCATTGACCATAATTAAAAACTCGTGTGCCGTCGAAACTACGGTGAAACGTTGCTCATAGGAGACCCGGTGAACTGTTTATCGCTTGCTCTACTTCTACTGATGCATGTGCTACCATATCATGCTGATTCTCAGGTTTCATTCGGAATTCGGCCAGATGGGTAGTTAGCTCCCCTTTCACAATAGAGACCTCAGCGGCTCTAGAGTGGCTGGCAAAGACTTCTAGAAGATGAGAATCAGGCGGAAAGAACTCCAAAAAGGTAGTAGGTACTGGAAGCACACGATAGTCGAACTTTGGAACCCATTGACTGTAGGTGAAGACGCGGATACTGTCGAGACTCCGATGGACACTGGCAGAAACAAAGTAATAGCTTGAAGTCCAGATACTCAATTGCTCAGAGACAATTGTATTGATCAACGCATCAGTATGCCGAGGGTCAACAGTAAAGAGGTCTATACCTACTATTGCTGCGTTAGTGCGGTCTATCGTTATCATGTTTTCCTCTGCTCGTCGAACCGAAGTTGTCCTAATTAAAACACGCCAATTGCAACCTGAATGCCTTGCTGAATAAGCTCTAGAGACTTAAGACTAACTTGCCCATAGGGACCATGCTCCAAGTAAAGCTTGCGGACTGCCAAAATGTTGTCGCAAGTAGCCAATAAGTCTACTTCTAGCCCACCTTCCCCTGCAAGCAGCAGGATTAACGAGAAAAATTTCCCCCTGACGTGGATAGCCTTCGGTCATTGTGTTAAAGCCCTTCTTCGTTTAGCGTTTCCTCCATTTGCTCTTGGGCAAATTGTGCCCATTCTTCCTCGAAGTCAATACCAGCATGACTGCGGTTCTGGTAAAACTCCCGTAACTTGTCTTCAATTTGCTTGGCACGCCAGAGGCGTAGTGCTTCCTCAAAAGCGGCAGAGCGGTTTTCTGCCAGCTTGTCTATTTCTTCTAGCAGGTGCGAGTCAATAGTAATTGAGACTCGTCGCTTTGGATAAGCATGGGGCATTGCTAAAAACGAGTTTAAATAAAATGATAAGTAATACTTTTAATCTTACGTATGATTCATAATATTATTTATAAAGTTGATTAGGAAAGTTACTTATGCCGAAAGCAATTTGGAATGGCGCTACTTTAGCCGAGAGCGATCGCACTGAAGTTGTGGAAAACAACTATTACTTCCCGCCCGATTCAATTAAGCAGGAGTATTTCAAGGAAAGTCAATATCACACGACATGCCCGTGGAAAGGCGTTGCCAGCTACTACAGCATTGAGGTCGATGGGCAGGTGAACAAGGACGCTGCTTGGTACTACCCAACCGCTAAGGATAAGGCTAAAAATATCGAAGGCTATGTCGCCTTCTGGAAGGGCGTCAAAGTCGAGTCTTGAAGAGAGTCGAGCAATTTTGCCGTCTGCTGAGGTTTTACCAGAGTATTTGCACTTGACATTCTCCCCAAGAAAGCCCTAGAAGGGCGAAAATGGGGATATATCCATTGAGCGCTCTTTAGGTTTGCTCTTTCCACGAGTCAGCTTAGCCTGCTGAGGAGCCTCAACAACGCAGTGGTCGTTCTCGCTACTGAGCATTAATTTCAGTGTGACGCACGGTATTTTTTGCTAGATATTGCAACGCCTTTTTAAGGATGTTAATTGCGGCATTCCAGTCCCGGTCTTGAATGTGTCCGTACAAGTAAACCATGACTGATCGAGAGGCTACCCATCCCTCAACCGCGAGGGTACTGCCCCCATAGCTGCAGGCTTGGGGGTACGACGCGAATAATGCGGGAGGCACAGCCGCCCTCTTTCTTTCGCGGTCGCCTGCGGAGGAGCCAGTTTCACGCTCGCGGGGTTCCCCGGCGTAGAAAACTGGCGTCGGAAACCCTCCTGCAGCGCCCTCTTTCTTTCGCCAGTTCCCTACGGAGGGAAAACGCCACTCCCCTCCTTCAGGACTAGACTCACCGTCTCACCACACCTAACGCTTGCGGAATCGCGGACAAGAAATCTAACTAGGACGAGAAAATTGTGTGTTAAAACATACACATATGCTGCTAACTCACCAGTACCGAATTCAGCCAAGTATCGCACAGCAAGCCCAGATGAATTGGTGGTGCGAACTGCTGCGTCGTCACCACAATTACGCTTTGGGTCAGAGGTTGGATTGGCTACGTAGAACTCGGTGTTTGGCTGATAGATGTAGTTTAATCAGTGAACCGATGGGGGAGATCCCTGGAGCGAGCCCCAACTATTATTTGCAAGCAGGGGAACTTAAGCAAACTAAAGTATTGTTTCCTGACTACCGAAACATCTACCACGACGTTCAACAACAGAATCTGAAACGTTTAGAGAAAGCTTGGGAGCGGTGGGTGAAGCCTGACAATTCTGGTAGAAGAGGAGGTAGGCCACGGTTCAAAAAGAAAGGTGAGTTGCGTTCATTCACTTTTCCACGAGTGAATAGTGAAAAGGCCGGGGCGAATATCAGAGGTGGGTTACTGACCCTGAGTAAAATTGGGTCAATGCCAATCATTCTACATCGTCCACTGCTCGATGGTTTCACGCTCAAGACTTGCACAATTGTTAAACAGGCTGATGGTTGGTACGCCAGTATTAGCCTAGAAGATCAGACCGTGCCTGCTCTGATTCCACTTGATAACATCAAGTCAGCAGTGGGTGTTGATGTGGGACTGAAGGAGTTTTTGACAACTTCCGATGGTGAAACAGAACCTGTTCAACAGAACTTTAGGCGTGACCAAAAGCGCCTAGCGCGACATCAACGTCGCTCCTGTCGGATGCAGAAGGGATCAAACAATGCTCAAAAGCAGAAAAATCGGGTAGCCCGGATTCATCAACGCATCAAACGGCAAAGAAAAGAGTTTCATTACAAAGTTGCACATAAACTAGTTAAAGCCTATGACCTCATCGGCGTAGAAGACTTAAATATTAAAGGTTTGGCTAGAACAAAACTAGCTAAATCAATTCTCGATGCAGCTTGGGGCGAATTTTTGACAATACTGGAAGCAGTGGCGGTAAAACGCGGCGTCCGAGTTGTCAAGGTAAAACCTCATGGCACAACGGCTGATTGCAGTACTTGTGGTTGGAAGGTACCGAAAACTTTAGAAATTCGGACTCACGACTGTCCAAAATGTCTGACAGTTTTAGATCGTGATCTCAATGCTGCAATCAATATTTTGGTTCGAGCAATACAAGCCGTGGGACTCACGGTGTCAGCCTGTGGAGGGTTACTGAGCTGGGTGACTCGGCATGCCGATCATTTGGTGAAGTCCGTTGAAGCACGGAGTGTCGGCGGGGGAAGCTTCCCCCGCCGAACCTCCTCAGGAATGTCCAGTTGTGAAATTGGAAGCCCCGACTATACCGCTTGCGGTTAGTAGGGGAGGATGTCACTAAGCTTTAGTTAGACGTTTTCTTTAAGCTGATGAGTAATAAACAACATGCCGAAATGCCTGACTCAAAAACCAGTACAGACTTTGCAGAGAACGGTTCAAACTCAAAACGTTCCAAGGCTGAGCCGTTGATTGAACTTAAGGGCGTCTCTAAGTCGTTTGGTAGCGCTGTGATTTTGGATAAAGTGGATCTAACGATCCACCGGGGAGAAGCAATTGCGATTGTTGGCCCCTCTGGAACCGGCAAATCAACAATCCTACAAATTATTGCTGGGTTGCTGGCTCCAGACGCAGGCGAAGTTTATGTGCAAGGAAAGCTGCGGCAAGGATTAATTGAGGATGCCTCAGACCCGATTAGAATTGGTATGGTGTTCCAGCAATCGGCTTTATTCGATTCGTTGACAGTAGAGGAAAATGTTGGTTTTATGCTTTATCAACACTCGGACCTATCGCACTCGCGGATTCGAGAGTTGGTGAATCACAGGCTAGAAATGGTAGGGTTGGCTGAGGCAATTGATCGCTACCCTAACGAATTATCGGGTGGAATGCGTCGGCGTGTCAGTTTTGCCCGTGCAGTTACGTACAATCCCGACAAACCCAAAGACAATCCAGAAGTTTTACTGTACGATGAACCCACTGCCGGTCTTGATCCAATTGCCTCAACGGTGATTGAGGATTTGATCCGGAAGTTGCAATGTACACAAGGGGTATGTGGCACCTATGCGATTGTTACCCACCAGAACAGTACCATCCGCCGCACTGCTGACCGAATTGTGTTGCTCTACAAGGGTAAATTCCAGTGGCAGGGCACGGTAGATGATATTGACACCACAGAGGAACCCTTAGTGCGACAATTCTTTAGTGGCAGTGTGGAAGGACCAATCCACATCATCGAATGACAATTGATTGACCGCGGAAAGCTAAATAGCAGGAGGGCAAAAAGATGCGATCGCGCACGGTTCGAGAAGGCTCGGTTGGTTTGTTAATCCTGCTGGGGCTAGGTGTATTTGTAGTTTTATTACTGTGGTTGCGTGGCATTACTTTCGGCAAGCGCAGCTACAAAGCCATTGTTGACTTTAGCGATGTTGGCGGGATACAGCAAGGGGCAGTAGTTCGGTATCGTGGCTTTAAGGTAGGCAAAATTGCTAACATCCGCCCCGGACCAAATGGGGTTGAAGTCGAGATTGAAATTACCCCAGATAATCTAATCATCCCCCGCGATGTAGCGGTTGAAGCTAACCAGTCAGGTCTGATTGGCGAAACGAGCATAGACATTACGCCCCAAAAGCCCGTACCAGCTGGGATAGCTGTTGCTAAGCCGCTTGACAAAAATTGTGATCCCAACCTGATCGTCTGTGATGGCTCCCATCTGCAAGGTCAGATTGGGGTCAGTCTTGATCAGCTCATTCGCAGCACAACTCAGCTGGCTTCTAGCTTCAACGACCGAGAGCTATTTGCTAATGTCAAAGCAGCGACAAGAAACACATCTGCTGCTGCAGCGTCAGTAGTTCAGCTGAGCCGCCAGGTCTCCCGTTTGGTGCAATCTGGACAACAACAGCTGGGTGGCTTTAGTAAGACGGCAACTAAGTTCAGTACAACCGCTGACCAAATTCGTTTGACTGCCGCTCAGGGGAATCGTCTGATCACCGACCTCGATAGTTTGTTAACAGCGAACCGAACTACTCTCGTCACGACGCTGAACAACCTGAGCCAGACAAGTGAGCAACTTCGCGTCACAGTAGGTGGTCTGGCACCTACGCTCAACCGCTTCAATCGGGGAAAACTGCTCCAGAACTTAGAAACCCTATCAGCCAACGCAGCTCAGGCGTCGGCTAATCTACGCGATGTCTCTAGTGTCTTGAACAAACCGACCAATCGGCTTGTGCTGCAACAAACGCTGGACTCTGCCAGGGTGACGTTTCAGAACGCTCAGAAGATTACATCTGACTTGGATGAGCTGACGGGTGACCCGAAAGTTCGCGGAAACATCCGTAAACTGATTAATGGTTTGGGTGGTCTAGTATCTTCAACGCAGGATTTACAGCAGCAAGTTCATGTGGCTCAGACCCTAGAAAGCTTTACAGCTAACATGAAGACGTCAAAGGAAACTTGCACTGCGTTTTCTCCTCCTAAAAATTCCAAGCCCTTAAACGGTTCAGTAAGTACGCCGACACCCTGCAGCACTCAAGAGACAGCCCAATTAGCTGCCCAACTCGCTGAGTGGCAAAAGAAGCATCAATGAGTTGGCGTTAGTTCCAATCCTCTGCCCCGCCCTTATTGCCTCGACCTTTATATACTGGCCCATTAGCATGAAGCTGGCGAGTTTTCTCGTAAAGTTCTGCTTCCGTAAAACCCCACAGTTGCATTACTTTGTCCAAGTCTGCCTGGATATCTGTCGCGCCAGGAAAACCACGGTAGCGAATTCGCAGCCGAGCTAGCTCGGCCAGGTTATGGTCTGTCACATCCCCTGTTAAGAGGCTGTCAACAATCTGGCGATCGCGATTGTGAAGGGGATGCTGCTGCTCTTTGTTTTCTGCTGCTGAAGCCATAATTCGTAAGTCGTTTATTTAACTTGCGTATCTGTGTAAATAGTAGTCAGGAGTCAGGAGTCCGAATAAAATAAAATGCTCAAAAGCGTTGACAAAGATTAAATTCTAGCAATTCCCTCCTGACTCCTGACTCCTGACTCCTGACTCCTAAACCAATTTATTATACAAATTAGATGATCAACAGCCTTGAGGAGATTTTGGCATGACAGAAGTAGATCCCGTTAAATTGATGAAACAGGAAGTCGGTAAGGCCGCCGCCGACCGCGTACAGTCCGGTTCAATCGTGGGGCTGGGTACGGGGTCAACTACAGCTTATACGATTCAATTCTTGGGTGAGCGGCTCAAGTCCGGCGAACTCAAAGATATCAAAGGTGTCCCTACATCATTTCAGGCAGAAGTGCTGGCGAAACAGTACGGCATTCCTTTGACTACTCTAGATACAATTGACCATATCGATATTGCTATTGATGGGGCAGATGAAGTTGATCTGCAAAAGAATTTGATCAAAGGTGGTGGTGCCGCTCATACTCGCGAAAAAATCGTGGATTATTTAGCAGACCAGTTTATTGTTGTGGTGGATAGCTCCAAGGTAGTAGACCGACTAGGTTCCAGTTTTCCAGTCCCAGTGGAAGTGATACCGATGGCGATCGCGCCAGTGATGAGAGCGATCGAGAAACTGGGCGGCAAACCAGAACTGCGAATGGGCATCAAAAAAGCTGGACCAGTTATCACTGACCAAGGCAACATGGTAGTTGACGTAAAATTTGACGCTATTGCCGACCCAGGCAACTTAGAAAAAACGCTAAATAACATTCCCGGCACCCTAGAAAATGGCATATTTGTCGGCGTCACAGATTTGGTACTTATTGGCGAAGTCCAGGACGGTAAGCCCATTGTACGAGAGATGTGATGATGAAATACAGACGATTTGGGCGCACAGAATTACGCATGCCGGTGTTTTCCTGCGGCGGTATGCGCTATCAGTTCAAGTGGCAGGACGTAGCGGAGAGGGAAATTCCCTCGGATAACCAACAAAATCTCGAAGCAACTATCAAACAGGCTATAGAGTCTGGCATTAACCACATTGAAACTGCCCGTGGCTATGGCACCTCTGAGATTCAGTTGGGACGGATTCTGCCGATGTTTCCCCGTGACCAGCTAATCGTCCAAACCAAAGTTTCTCCCAGTCAAGACCCTGAAGAATTTCGGCATAATTTCGAGACATCACTAGCCAACTTGAAGCTGGACTACGTTGATCTGCTAGCGCTACATGGCATTAACAACGCTGAATTACTGCATCATAGTGTCCGACCTAATGGCTGTCTAGAGGTAGCAAAGGAACTGCAAGCCCAGGGTAGGGTCAGATTTATCGGTTTTTCCACCCATGGGCAGACCGATATTATTGTGCAAACAATTCAGACCAACCAGTTCGACTACGTCAACCTGCATTGGTACTACATCAACCAATTTAATTGGCCTGCGATTGAATTGGCCATCAGCCACGATCTGGGAGTGTTTATCATTAGTCCATCTGATAAAGGGGGAATGCTCTACAAACCACCACAAAAGCTGGTGGATCTTTGCGCCCCCCTCAGCCCGATGGTATTTAATGACTTGTTCTGTTTGAGTCATTCCCAAGTGCATACCCTCAGTATTGGAGCTTCACGACCACAGGATTTCGCGGAACACCTCAAGACTTTAGAACTCTTGGAGCGCTCGTCTGAGATTTTGCCGCCGATTTTGACACAGCTAGAACAAGAAGCGATCGCCCAACTTGGAGAGAGTTGGGTGAAAACCTGGCACATCGGCTTGCCGAAGCCCGACGAGACGCCTGGTGATCTAAATATCCCAGTCATTTTGTGGTTGAGGAATTTGGTGCTTACTTATGACATGTCCGAGTACACCTCAATGCGCTACAACCTATTGGGTAACGGCAGTCACTGGTTTCCAGGTGCAAAGGCAGATCAAGCGAACAAACTAGACCTGCGCCAATGTTTGTCCCGCAGTCCCCACGCTGACAAAATTCCAGCTTTACTTGAGCACGCCCATGAGCTGTTGGGTGGTCAAGCTGTCAAACGTTTGTCTCAGCAATAGTCCGTTTACTCCTTTGTCAGCGTCAGACTACCAGTAGTAGTAGGGTGGGCAGTGTCTATCAATTGAGGGGCTGGTAGGCGCTACAAGTATTCGTTATTACATGATATGAGAAGCTATAATACTTTTACAATTTTGTTAGTCTTCGCCTTCCTATCTCTTGGTTTCATCGGTATTGTCAATCATGAAATGTGGCTAGATGAACTACAAGCATGGCTGATTGCTAGGGATAGTTCGTCCGTTGTTGACCTATTCAAGAACTTAAGATACGAAGGACATCCCGGACTATGGCATATAGGTTTGTATTTAATTAGTAGGTGGACTCATAACCCGTTTTCCATGCAAGTTTTTCATCTAATTATTGCTACTAGCTCCATATATATCTTCGCCAAATTCTCACCTTTTACAAAATCCCAAAAAGTAGTATTTTCTTTTGGTTACTTTCCTTTTTATGAGTATAGTATTATTAGTAGGGATTATGCATTAGGAATACTACTCGTTTTTTGCTTTTGTGCATTATTTAGTACGCGTACAAAAAGCTATCTTCTGCTTTCGTCTATTTTGTTTTTACTAGCAAATACTAACGTTTATGGTTTAATTATTGCTATTACCTTAGGTTTAACCTTAATATTTGATTATATTTTGTGTGGAATGAGAACACTCGTACATTCGAGTAAATGGGATTTAATTATTAGTTTTTTTATATTTTCTCTTGGTATTGTAAGTTCTTTAATTCAAATAATTCCACCCCCAGATGCCAGTTTTGCAGCAAATTGGACAACGAGTTTTCAGACAGAGCAGCTCAAAATAGTACTTGCAGCCATTGCAAAAAGTTACATTCCAATACCGAAATTTTTTAAATATCAATTTTGGAACACTAGTATATTTTCATTCAAACAAATAGGAACTGATTTAGGTGCTATATTTTCCTTAGGATTGTTGGTATTTTCACTGATATTATTTGCCCGAAAACCAGCTGTATTTTTCTTGTATGTAACTGGAAATCTGGGTATGTTACTATTCATGTACTTTAAGTATCTCGGGACAATGAGACACTGGGGACACTTATTTGTCTTATTTATTACATGCTTATGGCTTACAAGCTACTATACTAACACAGAGCAGTCTATTTATTCTGATAATAAAAACCTTTTTTCAACCTTTTATAAAAAGATAACTCAAAATGGTTTAGTTTACAGGCATAAAAATAAAATCATTATGGCTATTTTGTATACTAATTTAGCTGCTGGAATTTTCGCATTTACTATGGATTTATACAATCCATTTTCCGCAACTAAAGCAGTTACTAATTTTGTTAAAGACCAAAAAATGGAGAATATATTAATTGTTGGAGATGTAGATTATATAAATTTTATAGGTCCTCCTTTATCGACCTACCTTGATAGAAAAGTCTACTATTTAGGTAGCCATAAATCTAGGTTTGGTAGCTTTATAGTTTGGGATAAAAATAGGGCAAGCGCAACTAAGCAAGAAGTTTATATGTTTTTTAATGAATTAAATAAACCTGCAACAGTAAAAGAGCCAGATAGACTGCTAGTTTTAAACCATAAGTTAGAGAATTGCAGCTCCGAGAAGACCGGCCAGTCAATCAATAAAACGCAGTTAAAATTTGAAGATTATTGCTTCGAATTTAAAGACTTAAAGTTTGCTGAAGTGGCAAAATTTGCTAATAGTATTATTCCTGACGAAAATCCAGGTTTTTATTTATATTTTATTCAGCATAAGCAGTAGAGTTAATTGTACTGTTGTCAAGTCTGAGGTTTTCAAAGCTGATGTACCCACTAACTCAATACAGTTCAGTTTAGATCTCAATCATGTGTTTCATTAGGGTGAGCAGTGTCCACCCTACAAAACCAACAAAATTTCCTGATCTGAACCGTATTGCCACTAACTTACACCGACTTCAAGCGCAATACCAACTATAGTCAATGAAGTTTTTATCCAATTGACTTCATACAAACTTCACATAAAGTAGGTTATATGAAGTTTGTATGAAGCTAACAGGATTGATTTTAAGTACTAACATGGAATCGGGTAGGATACTAAAAATTTGTCAATCTTCATAAATCTCAAAATGAATACAGCTAAACCGATCTATATTCTGGGTGCGGGGCCTGCGGGGCTAGCTGCCGCTTACACACTCACTCAGCAAGGCCAGTCGGTAGTGGTGGTTGAAAGAGATTCAAGAGTAGGTGGATTAGCTAAGAGCATTGAGTACAAGGGTTTTATCCTTGATTACGGCCCACACCGCTTTTTCACCAAAATTGCCCCAGTGCTCAAACTCTGGGATGAAGTCCTAGGTGAAGACCAAGTTACAGTGAATCGGCTAACACGTATTTACTACGGTGGGAAATACTTTAGCTATCCGCTCAAAGCGGTAGAAGCTCTACTGGCGCTTGGTCCAATCGAGACGGTGAAAATCTTAGTTTCTTACTTCCAAGCGCAGTTGTTTCCGAATCGGCATCCGCGAAACTTTGCGGAGTGGGTAACAGGCAAGTTTGGCAAGCGGCTATTTGAAATATTTTTTCAGGCTTATACGGAAAAGCTCTGGGGCATCCGGTGTACAGAGATTAGTGCTGACTGGGCAGCGCAGAGGATTAAGGGCTTGTCGCTGCTGAAAGCAGCTCGGAACGCGATCTTTGGTAATGATGGTAAAGTCAAGACACTGATTGACCAGTTTCAGTTCCCACGCTTAGGCTCAGGGCAACTGTATGAAAAAATTGGTGACCATTTACGAAGTCGTAATCAACCGGTGTTGCTCAATACAGAAGTTGTGCAGGTGCATCATCACGACTTTCAGTTTACCCAAGTGACCTTGAGAAATCGTCAGACGGGGCAGGAGCAAACGGTCGACTGCGGCGGTGTGATTTCTTCGATTCCGATTAGTTTTTTGGTGCAGCAAATCACCTCACCTCCACCGCCACCAGTAATCACAGCGGCAAAATCGCTCAAGTTTCGCAATACGATTCTGGTCTATTTAATGGTAGAGGGCAATCAGCTATTCCCAGATAACTGGCTGTACATTAATGAGCCGAGCGTGCAGCTAGGGCGGGTGACAAATTTTGCTAACTGGTCTGGCGATATGTTGCCGAACCAGGAGCAAACACCTGTGTGCTGTGAATACTGGTGTAATTTTGGCGAACCAATGTGGCAGCAACCTGAAGCCGAACTTCTGATGCAAGCCGAACAGGAACTGCGGCAAATTGGCCTATTACATCAGGAAAAAGTGTCTGGAGGGTTTATTGTCCGCCTCCCGCGCACCTATCCAATTTACGCTGGAAGCTACAAAACAGATTTAGCTGAAATTCAAGGCTATCTCCAGCAATTTCAAAATCTACAGCTGGTAGGGCGATATGGGGCCTTCAAATACAACAACCAGGACCACAGCCTGTTAATGGGAATTCTAGCAGCTGAGAATGTGTTCGCGCCAGGTAAGCATGACCTTTGGACAGTTAATTCTGATAGTGAATATCATGAAGAGGCCAAGGCTGATGAGACAACCACAGCCGCTAAACCTGCTAAAGTCTCTCGGCGACCACGGGCAATCGGGGCACTGCGACAGTTTGGCAGCTATTTGTTTACCGGTGGAGCGGCGACGATCGTTGATGTCTTAGTGTTCTCAATCCTGACCAAATCAGGTTTATGGTACGTCTGGGCTCTATGCATTAGCTATTTTATCGGCTTAACCACTAATTTCTGGCTCAGCCGCCGCTTTGTCTTTGGCATCTACTGGCAAAACTGGTTTGTCCAATATGCCGTCTTCGCCTCAGTTGCCCTCAATAGCTTGCTGGCAAATTTAGGGCTTTTGCAACTCCTAATCAATGATTTGCACTGGAATGCCACTGCTGCTCGTCTAGTCAGTGCCGCTTGTGTTGCTCTCCTCAGCTTCGCCGGTCATAAGTTGTATTCCTTTGCTTCTAATAATCAAATCTTCAGTAGTTCAAATGATACTCAACCTTGAGTATCATTTGAACTACTGAAGATTCAAACAAACCTGAAATTAACGTGCTGCTAATGAGCGCTATAAGCCGAAAAGACAGATATTTAATCAAGGCGTTTTGGCTTATAGCTATACTTTTAGATACGCTTTAGTTTTGGGCTAATTGCTACAAAATACTCTCGAAAAGCGGCATTTCTTACTTAGATAATTGGTGATGCATGCTTACAAGGTAAAGGTAATTTAGCAGTCAATTCTTATTATAGTCTTCTTGTAACCTTCGGCAAGCATTGCCGCAAGCATTAGTTATACTATTAGTCTGTATAACTCTAGTGACTCCTTAGTGAGTGTAGTCTGCTTTCAGTAGCAATCACAAAACAATGGAAAACTTTAACCAAAAACTTGGTAACAGAATTTTAAATATATTATTATTTCTTGCATTAATTGTAGCAGTATTTGGTTTTATAGTAGATTTTGAAAATACTCTCACTTATGGTGGGGTTGATTTAAGAAATAGAGTTGTTGCAGCTAGGCTTTTAATTGATGGAATAGACCCTTATTATTTCAAATGGCATCAGGGTATGTCAGATTTATTATTAGATCCAAAAACTCATCCTAGCTGGCCTGTCTCTAGAGCTACTATTCCACCAACCGTTTTAATGTTACATGCGACAATAGCAAACTTGCCTTACATCTATCAGAAAATAATATGGTTTGCATTACAGTGGGGTTTATTATTGCTTAATTTAGCTATTTTGGCTAATATTGCTAATTCTCAAGTAAAAAGTAAGCTAGTATTGATTGTTGGTTTACTTTTTTTCTCTGGTAGTTATTTTTGGCACTTCCATGTCGAAAGAGGTCAAATATACATAGTTTATGTATTTTTGCTATCATGTGCATACTGGTTAGCGCAGAAACCATTCAAATATAATTATGTATTAAGTGGATTCTTGGTTGGCATAACAGCCAGCCTCAGACTTCCTATAGTTGTTATGTTTATTCCAATGATACTTTATAAGCAATGGAAGATACTAACTGGAGCTATAGTCGGTATATTATCAGGGCTATTCTTTTCTGTTAGTTTTGCCGGTATTTCAATTTGGAAAAGTTATTTTTCTGCAATGAAAGTATGGGAGCAGGTTCATTCAGGTTTAATGGAATTTAATAGTTCTGCGAGATGGAATGATTCTCATACTGGATATCCTAAGCAAATAGAAGGTATGAGCAATCTATCAACTGCGCTAGAGCTACCAGTTGATGACACCTCATTACAATATCTTTTCAAGGAAATTGGTATACAGCTGTATCCAAATATGCTTAAACTAATGTTATGTATAGCTTTATTAAGTATATCTTTTTTTATTTATAGAAATCGTAATCTCAAAAATCCTATAAATTTATTGTTTTTATCAGGTATGTTAATGGTTTTAGTTAGTGAACATTTTCTACCAGTAACGAGAAATAATTACAATAATATTCAATGGCTTCTTCCTGTATCGATTACAATAATTTCATCTAATCCTATAAGTTTTTTGTTAAGCAAATCAAGTATTGTATTATTGCTCAGTTTATTTTTAAGTATTGGTTTTACTTGGATGCCCTACTCTGTATTAGCTAGCGATATAGCGATAATGTTATATACGTTAATTATGCTTCTAGTTCTTGCTAGAAAAAATAACCAGCTAACTGCCTAATACTACTGTTTACTTCGTGCCTCTAAAGTGGTTGCTGGGCAGGTATGCCTGCTGAACGAGGGAATTCAGTTGGTGTGGGAGCAACTTTCCGTAAGTATAGGCAGTGACGGATGCTCTGACTCAGCGGAGTTGTGAATTCCTCAGTTGACTCAATCACGCCGCCCAAGTGTTCAACAGGACTTTGCAGGGCTTCTGCATCACTATCTGTCCATTGACCCCGGTACAGTACTGCTAAACCACCAATTTTTAGCAACGGCAGAGTGTACTCTGCACAGACCGATGCTGGACCGACTGCTCTGATTAAAGCAACATCGTAGGTCTGCCGATACTGGGGTTGCTGACCTATCGATTCGGCTCTGCCAATCACAGTTGTAGCATTTTGAATAGCTAGCTGGACTAGTAGCTTTTGTAGAAAAGTCATTTTCTTGCGAGTTGAATCGAGTAGAGTCACAGTCAAACTGCCCAAGGCGATCGCTACCGGAATTCCTGGAAATCCTGCCCCTGTCCCAATATCAATAGCTCGCTGCTCAGACGCATCCTTTTGCAAAGACGCGATCGCACCTCTGGGCGCAACTCCTCGCACTGAATCCCACAAGTGTTTCTCCCAAAACTCCAAAGGGTCGGTGATGCGAGTTAAATTCAGCTGGCGGTTGCCTTCAAGCGTGAGCTCATAAAGCCGTTGGAATTGGCATTGCTGTTCAGCAGTGGGTTGCCAATTCAGAGTTTGCTGCCACAGTTCAGGCATCTCAGGCAGCAGTGGTATATCAGTTTCACCGTTTCTAAAAATCATGACAAATTATTAAGTAACAATCCTGTTAATTTATGCCACCAAGGATAGGTCAGCCTGATAGTTATCCTCACCTCCAAAAAATCTTGACTCGTCCCATCAAGGAGTATGGCAACGATTCGTGTAAAAATGAGCCATTTGCCCCAGAGAGGTATAAATCTCTGGAAAAGCTTTCAGGCGATATGTTACTTCATTACCAGGAACGGTGTCAGACCCCTATCGGCGGCATGGTACAAATCTAAGTTGTATTGAATTGTTAGTGACCGTTGCTTAGCAGTCGATATCAATAGCGAGATGGGAGATCGTCCTACTCCTTTAGGAGGATGCGTGGGTTGGTAAAATAAAAACACCTTTACTTCGATAGAATCCATGAAAGAAGAAAGGTTGCCGCAAGATCCAGGAAAAGACGATGGTCTTGTTCACTCTAGTCTGTCTATGGAGTGGCAAGGAATTACTGTTGACCAACGGTTTGATCCAGCAGGCGAATGGAGCTTTCCTGCTTTTTCGGAGCATCTGATTTGTATCAATCTTGGTCAAACGCTTTCGGTAGAACAGGTGCATCATGGAAAATTGCATCAAGCCAACTTTGATCGGGGTAACTCGGCTGTTTTACCTGCTGGGACTCCAGTGACATGGCGATTTTCTGATCTGGCTGACCATATTCATTTAAGGCTGAATCCTAATTTGATTGCTCAGGTGGCTCAGGAGACAACGGAGGTTGATCCCAGTCGCATCGAGATTATTGGAGATTTTTGTATTCAAGATCCTCGGATTGAATATATTGGTCTTGCTTTAGCGGCTGAACTGAAGTTGGGTGGAACAACCGGGCGGCTTTATACCGATTCTTTGGCAATAGCTCTGGCGGCACATCTGCTGCGGCACCATTCCGTCATCACAATTCCTACACTAATCGGAGCGTATGGGCTATCTGCTAAATGGCTTAGCTTATTAGATTACATTTACGAACATTTAGCAAATGATCTGTCGCTAGCTGAGTTAGCGAGTGTGATTGGCGTGAGTCAATCTCATTTCTCTAGTCTTTTTCGTCAAAACATCGGCTTATCGCCGCATCAATACCTACTTCGACAGCGCGTCGAACGGGCGAAGACGATGCTGTTAAAAAGCAACTTATCGATCGCAGCGATCGCGACTGAAGTTGGATTTTATGACCAAAGCCATCTGACGCGACACATGCAACGTTTAGCTCAGTATCTCCTCCAAGCAATTGCGTCAGTAGAAGTAATGGCAGCGGTATGGCAGGACACAACCCTTTTTTCAGAGGAACGTCCTAAAAAAACATCGTCGGAATATCCAAGATTTTATCAGGTACATTCCTGACAATGTAGTCAACCTAAGTTTGACGCATCCGTTCAAGGAGATTGCTTGTGAGGACCAAGCGCTCCTCGATCGCCCTGGCAACCAAGATATCCAACTGTCATTGTTGTCCAGCTACTGTTCCAATCTGCTGCTGTATCCGCAATGGCAAGCCTACTTCCGTCAGGATCAACCGCCAACCCTTGTAGCCTGGGGCAAAAACGACCAGAGCTTTCTAGCAGAGGGCGCATATTCCTCCAAACGCGACTTGCAAGACCTTGAGTTTTATTCGCTCGACACCGGGCATTTTGCGCTAGAGGAAGAGGGTGAGGCGATCGCGAATCACATCAAGCAATTTCTAGCGCAACGGCTGCAACCCAACCCTAAGGTGCCATGAAGTCCTACAACTGCTCAGAATCAAACTTTATCCTGATCAATTCTCAAGAATAAATCTCCAAAGCCGGAGGTCTACCAAAAGGTTGATCGCAATGGCAAGCTGTACTTCCAGGTCTATGACCCGATTGCTCACCAAACCAGTACGTTTATTACAGAGCAAGAGGTGCGAATCTGGTTAGAACAACGCTACTACAAATAGTCCAGTGTTTGATGTAACGCGCCAATATAACTCCCTACTTAATGGGTGCAAAACCTAGCCGCTGACACCAATTTGACGCACCAAAAAAAGGAGCATAATCATGCCGTATGTGAACATCAAAATAACCCGAGAGGGGACAACGCCAGAGCAGAAAGCCGAACTGATCAAGGGGGCAACTGACCTTCTCGTTCGAGTATTGCATAAAACACCCGCGACCACGATTGTAGTAATTGATGAGGTCGCAATGGAGGACTGGGGAATCGCTGGAATGCCAGTTCAGGAGTTTCGACGGCAAATGCAGAGTCAATCAAACTGAGCAGTGTCTGGAAATCGGATCGAAACTTTGAACTGTAGAGGAATATTATGGCTACTCAAACTGTGATTGTTACGGGTGGCGCGACTGGCTTAGGCTACGCCATTGCTGAAGGGTTCTTGACCACTGGGGCGAATGTCATGTTGAACGGCAGAACGCTCTCAAAGCTTGAAGGTGCAGCCCAAAAGCTGAATCAGCCCGATCGTATCCATGTTGTAGCAGGTGACATCACTGACCCTGCATTCGCTCCTAAACTCGTTGCTGAGACGGTAGCCATGTTCGGCAGAGTGGATGTCCTTGTCAATAATGCGGGCATCTTTGCTCTCAAAAACTTCACTAACTAAACGATTGACGAGCTAGACAAGTTCTTAGGATACGTGCGTGGCACCTTTGCTCTGACTCAGGAAACCGTTAAACACATGAGGGAGCAAGGTAATGGTGGAGCGATTGTAAACATCAGCACAATTCTTGCCTCCAACGGGATCAAGGCTTCGCCCTCTTCTGCACCGATCATGGCAAAGGCTGCTCTCAATGCAATGGCTAAAAACTTATCTGTAGAGCTAGCAGCAGATAATATTCGGATTAATACTGTAGCTACTGGCATCATTCCGACACCACTGTACGGTGAAATTAACCTAGAAACTTTGGATGCTTTGAATCAGCGGCAGCCGCTTGGTAGAGTTGGCACCCCCAAGGATATTGCGGATGCAGTGCTGTATCTGGCGAATGCAAATTGGGTGACTGGCGTAATCCTTCCTGTTGATGGTGGCATTGCCGCTGGTGGTGATAGCACTAGCAACCTTAAGCAATAATTGGCGACCCCAGTGCAGGCAAAATACACAACAAATCAGTTCACAGAAAAGGAGACTCTCAATGCCTTACATCACTGTTGGTAAAGAAAACTCTGGCAATATCGATATCTACTACGAAGACCTCGGATCGGGTCAACCAGTCGTGCTGCTCCATGGCTTCCCCCTGAGTGGTCATTACTAGGAGAAGCAGGTGGCGGTACTGCTGGAGGTGGTGTTCTAGATCTGGTGTTTGGCTCTCAAACTAATATTCCAAATTCATAGCGATTGATAAACAGTCCAATCACTAAATCGTGCCTTTCTTCTGTCGAGCGAAAAACAAATAGTCTTACGCACTAACCGTTTGATTCTTGTTCTTAATCTTAGATGCTTCTGTTCGATTCTCTGAGGTTTGCGCTTATCTATCTCGTGGGCTTCTGCTGGTAAATGTCGTTTATGCGGCAGTACGGTCTAAGTTCTGACACTGCTGCTGCTATGGATAAGAGCGCGTAGAGCCATGAGGCTATCAGAGCGCATACCTAACCACAATGCCTACCCCTCCGTGAAGGTTGGGAAGCACATTTGGTCTGCATGGTATGCGCTACATAACAAGCTGAAGTCTTTGAGGAGACATCAGTACTATACGCTCTCTAACAGGGAACTAGAGGTCATGCTTGGTGATGAGTCTTTGGATGGGTCATCTAGCAAGCGGAAACGCACTTCTCTTTGTGGTGAGAATCCACAGCGGAATCGTTCTACAACCGTTAGTAGTGCGTGTCTAGATCTGAGCAGTCCTGTACAACTCTGTCTAGGTTTTTAATAACGGTGCAGTTCGCCATGGTTAAGTGTCCAACATTGGTCAGCGATCGCCAACATCTCCCCAGCGTCGTGGGTGACCACCAATAAGGTCCAATCATTTTTAAGTTTCGCCAATAAACTCACCAACTGCCGACGCATCGACCAGTCCAATCCAGCCGTTGGCTCATCCAACAGTAACAAATGGGGCTGGCGGATCAACTGCACTGCTAAAGCCAAACGGCGCTGCTGACCCCCGCTCAAAGCTTGGGGTGCCGTTTGTAGAGGTAAATGCTCCAGCGCTACTTCTTGCAGAGCCTGCTTAACTCGCTCAGACCCTAACTCTGGATGTCCTAAGCGCAATTCTTCTAAAATTGTGCCACCACAGAAATGCCGTTCGGGAAACTGAAACACCAACCCACCCAACTGTTGCAGGTATTCAGGCGCGAGTTCCTGCTCACGCCAGAAGACCTTGCCAGCTGTTGGCTCAACTAGCCCAGACAAAATTTCTAGTAGCGTACTTTTGCCAGAGCCACTTGGACCGATAATTAGCCCCAACTGCTGTGGTGCTAATTCGAGGTTGATAGATTTCAAAATAGCTGTTGAGCTAGCGGGGGGGTGATAAACCAGGTTTCTCAGATAGAGCATCCGTCAATAGTGCTAAAAAATAGACGTGTAACGCCAGAAATTCAGTCTGCCATTATTCTGGCATTCTTGAGCTGACCGCAGAGGGAGAGGGGGAGAGGGGGAGAGGGGGAGAGGGGGGGTGAAGTGCTAGCGCTTGAACAACAGAGGTTGCTGGCTTGGAACCTACCACCAGCATCAGCGTCAACGGATAGGGGGAGAGTAGGTGAGTATAGGCACTTTGCAGCATTATTGCTATCATGTTACCGATTTTTTCTACTTTCTCGGTGCTACACACTATAAGTTGTGCGGTTAATCCGATCTCTCCCCATCTCCCCATCTCCCCCTCTCCCCATCTCCCCTAAGGGCTAGTATGATTCAGTTTCCCGCTTCTAGACTGATGTTTGGCGCAATGACCAGTGCAGCTGCGCTTGCACTTAGCCTTTGGGTTAACCCAACTCTTGCTCAAGATCCCTTTCGCGCCACCAATCAACACCAGATTGGGGACAAAACCGAAGCTGCATTCATTGCCCTCTTTAAGGACGGAAACTACACAAAGGCAGAGAGTTACCTCCAACAAGCGCAATCGAGTGAGCCAAACGAGCCGTTAGTCTATGCTCTGGATGCCTGCTTAGCCTATACGAACAAAAAAGATGTGAACTCACTAAAATCCTACAGCAAAAAAACCCTGGAAACCGCTCAGCAACTAATAGCTACTGACCCCTTGCGCGGAAATTTATATGTAGCAGTAGGTCACTTCTTACAAGGTGCTGCTGCCGTAGCTAGTGAGGGTAACCTGCAGGGAACACCCCAAGCCTTAAGTGAGTTGCGGCAGGTCTACGAATATCTGGATAAGGCAGAAGCAGTTTCCCCCAATGATCCAGAACTGAATTTAGTCCGGGGCTATATGGACTTATTGCTCTCAGTCAGTTTACCTTTTTCTAGCCCAGAGCAGGCGATCGCCCGGTTAGAAAAATATGCCAGTCCTCGGTATTTAGCTTACCGTGGTCTTGCCCTTGGCTATCGGGATTTAGGTCAGTACCCCAAGGCGCTAGAATCCATAGATCAGGCAATAAAAGCTACACCCGATAACCCAGAATTGTTCTATCTCAAAGCCCAAATTCTCGTTAAACAGGGTGACAGCCAAAAAAACCCTGCCTTGTTCCGGGAGGCGCTAAAAAATTTCGACGAAGCAATAAAACCACACAAGCAAGCCCAACTCCCAGATAGTTTAAGCAAACAAATTGAGCGAGAGCGCAGAAAAACGGCGCAACGCCTTGATAGTTCAAGTTAAATTAAGATCAAATTGGTATTAACGCAAATGCAGGTACAGTTCGGCGAGTTTAACCCTTTTGATCTGTGGATATGGCTGGAGTTCAGCACGGTTCCTTCTAAATCAGAAAAGCGGTATGTCGAGGAGGTGTTCAACTCCTGGTTTTACCTAGGTAAATTAGGCGGATTCAATGCTGAAAATCTCCAAGTTCAGGAAATCGGCCTTGATATCAGCTACATGGATTATGATGAAAATATGGCTGATAGCAGCTTAATTGCCCTTATGCACAATATGGGTGAGTTTGAGTACGAGGGTAACTGGGCTCGTTGCTGGTTTGACTTGGGAACAAGTGATGCGATCGCCATCGATATTTTGATAAATGCCCTCAAACGACTGAGTCAGGAATACGTCAACATTGAACGCCTAATGATTGGCGGTGAGTTGGAAGACTGGCCAGTTGAGGATAGCGAGAGTCGCCCCAGCTTTGTTTTTGACGACAATTAGCGATAACGATGTACAAACCAGGTACAATTCGGGTTTTGGCCTTGGGACTGATTCGGGATGGCGAACGCATTTTTATCTCCGAAGGCTACGACTCTGTTAATCAACAAACCTTTTATCGAGCGCTAGGCGGCGGTGTTGACTTCGGTGAAACTAGCCGTGACTCCCTAAGACGAGAATTTCAAGAAGAAATTCAGGCAGAGCTAACAAATATTCGCTACATAGGCTGTCTAGAGAACCTGTATGTGTTCAACGGTAAGCCTGGTCACGAAATCCTTCAAGTTTACCAATGTGATTTTGTTGACCCAATGTTTTATCAGATGGAAGAGCTAATCTTTACTGAGGGGAAGCGGAAAAAAAAGGCGCTGTGGGTAGAAATTAACCGTTTCACGTCTGGGGAATTAGTGATAGTGCCTCAGCAGTTTTTGGATTACTTGGTAGAAATACCCGGCGGTTGAGGCTGCAACTTTTTTAATAGCAGCAAACGTTGCGCTTGGTTTTGAGCGTCTATTGCTTCTCGGTAGTCCGGCTTAAATCTTACCGCTTTCTGATAAGACGCGAGCGCATCTTCGTAGCTTTGCAAACTAAATAGCACATTGCCTCGGCTGTACCAGGCTTCGTAATAATCTGGCTTATATCGTACTGCTCTGCTGTAAGAGGCGAGTGCATCTTCATATCTTTTTAAGTTGTAGAGCGCATTGCCCCGGCTATACCAAAGTTGAGGATTATTCCGCTTTAATTGAATCGCTTGATTATACGAATCAATTGCTTCTTCATACCGTTGCAATTGATGGAGTGTCGAGCCTCGGCTGTACCAAGCATCGTAGTATTCTGGCTTGTATTGAACAGCTTTATTAAAAGAGGCAATCGCATCTTCGTAGCGTTGCAACTTGATTAGCGCATTGCCCCGGCTATACCAAGCCTGGTAGTAGTCTGGCTTAAACTGTACCGCTTTGTCATAAGACTCAAGGGCGTCTTGGTAGCGCTGCAAGTTGCTCAGCGCATTGCCCCGATTGTACCAGGCTCTTTCGTAGTCTGGCTTATACTGCACCGCTTGATCATAAGCCGCGATCGCATCTTCGTCCCGTTGCAAATTATGCAGTGCCCAGCCACGATTGAACCAAGCTTGGTAATAGTCCGGCTTGTAGTGAACTGCTTTGTCATAAGACTCACTTGCTTCTTGATATCGCTGCAAACTAACTAGCGCATCACCACGAGCATTCCACGCTTCCGGGTCATTCGACTGAAGTTTTAGAGCCTGATCAAAGGAGTCAATTGCCTCTTGGTACCGCTGTAACTCGTCCAATACATAGCCCCGACCAAGCCAAGCTTCTAGATACTGAGGCTGGATTTGAATTGCTTTGTCGTAGGCATCGAGTGCTTCTTTGTACTGTTTCAGCTCATATAGCGTCTTGCCCTCACCATTCCAAGCTACAGAATATTCTGGCTGGATTTGAAGCGCTTTGTCATAGGCAGCGATCGCTTCTTTATACCGTTTCAACTCATATAGCGTCTTGCCCCGATTGTATAAACTATTGGCGTTAGAGGAGTTACTTAGGTTAACGAAAAAAACAACTGCTGCGGTGCCCAATCCAATTAAACCGATTGAGATTAAAACTTTGTACAGGTTTAAGCTAAATTTTGGTAATTTATTTTGAACAACGGCCATTTTCTGTGCTCGGACACCTGGCAAGGCTACTGTGGCAGAAGGGGGATTTTTCAACTCTTTAAGAGCTTGCAATGCCTCAGGTGCGCAAGGGTAGCGCTGTCGAAAGTCATAGCGCACCATCTTGTCTAAAATATTCGCTAATTCCGGGCTAACTCGGGCCAGGTGATGCCAGATAATTTCATCAGTATCGGCATCTTTTGGTAGTTGATCAGGTTGTAATCCAGTAAGAGCTTGAATACCAATTATGCCCACAGCATAGATATCACTGCTTAATTTGGGGTTGCCCTGAGCTTGTTCGCTAGGGACATATCCAGGAGTGCCAATCGCCACAGTCACTTTCGTCCTTCTTTGAGGATTAACAACTTGGGTCGTGATTTGTTTGACGGCTCCAAAGTCAATTAAAACTAATTTGCCGTCTTGCTCACGCCTAAGTAAATTTTGGGGATTAACATCACGGTGAATTACCTTGTGCTGATGGACAAACTCTAGTATTTCCAGAATTTCTTGCAAAAGTGAAATAACCTGAGCCTCCCCAAGCTGTTTTCCCAGTTTTAGTTCATGACTCAGATCACAACCTTTAATGAGTTCCTGCACCAGATAAAATTCTTTATTCTCCTCAAAGTAAGCTAAAAGTCGTGGGATCTGATCGTGGGTTCCTAACTGGTGCAGAACTTGGGCTTCTGTGTCAAATAAACGTCTCGCCGTCTGCAGTGTTGTCGGCTCGGTCGTCTGAGGCTTGAGTTGTTTGACGACACACTGGGGCTTGCCAGGTAGGTAAGTATCTTCAGCCACGAAGGTAGTACCAAAACCCCCACCTCCCAAGTGACTAATGATTTGGTAGCGCCCACCAAGTATTTTTGTCAGCATGTGGTTTGTGCAGTGTCGTGATTAAAGCAAAAGCCTCTCTACAGAGAGGCTTTAGTCTAAGCTTAGCGGAGAAAGTCAGTAAAACTTTAAGCAGCAGTAACTACAGCGATCGCCCCTGTAATTGCTGAGATCGCAGCAGAGACAATCGCAGTTGCAAACAGCCACCAAGCAGCGGCAGCGGCGACTTTGCGGGTTTCGTCTGCTTGTCGCTGAGCTTGGTGCTTGACTTCTTCTAGGCGTCGTTGTGCTTCCACCTGGATGCTTTCTGCCCTTTGCAGTACAGTATTACGTGCGCCTTCAATTTGGTCAATGATTCGGTTTACGTCAGTCTCCGAGATATCCTCACGGGAACTCAGAACAGCAACCAGGGTATCCCGATTGAACGAACCTAGGCGATCGCGCAGTGCATCAAACCCAGCCTGCGGATCATTGAATAACTTACGGACATCTTTCTTGATGGCGTCGTAATTAAGTTCAGGACGGTCAAGGGAGTTGAGATAGTTCCGAATTTTGGCAAAAACGCCATCAACCACGTCTTGAATGCCCCGCTGAATGCTCCGCACTTGTTCAACAAAAGAATCGCGAACCGATAGCATTTGATCTACAATCCGGGTGGCTTCTTCTGCTGAGATATCCTGCCGCAGTTGAAGCAGGCTGATTAGAGTCGAGCGGTCGAAGTGAGATAGACGTTCACTTAGGCTTTCTACCCCAACTCGTGGATCATTCAGCAACAGCTGCACATCGCGCTTGATGCCTTCTGGATTAAGTTCGTCCTTGCCAGTATTCCGTAGATAGTCTTGGAGATACTCTTGAAAACCTTGGACTCTTGCTTGAGTGCGGGATGCCAGACGACGGGGCGCTCGCACAATATTTCGAATCGACGATTGCACCTGATCGATCACCTGATTAATTTGCTCCTCACTCAAGTCTTGCCTTTGACTGAGCAGCTTCACCAGCGTATCCCGATCTATCTGAGATAGCCGATTTCGCAGCAGTACGGCTCCTTGTTGGGGGTTGTCAAACAGTATGGTCAAATCGCGCTTAATGCCTTCAGGGTTAAGTTCGTCCTTGCCGGTGTTGCGCAGGTACTCAGTAATGGCAGTTGTGACTTGGTCGTACTGCTCCTGGGCTCTTCCCACAATGCCACCAATCGTCGCCTGCACCTGCTCGATCACCTGATTAACTTGCTCCTCACTCAAGTCTTGCCGTTGACTGAGCAGCTTCACCAGCGTGTCCCGATCTATATGCGACAGGCGTTTTGCCAGTGCCGAGGCTCCTTCTGAAGGGTTGTCCAAGAGCCTGGTCAAATCACGCTGAATGCCTTCAGGGTTGAGTTCGTCCTTACCGGTGTTGCGCAGGTAATCAGCAATGGTGTTCGTGACTTGGTTGTATTGCTCCTTAGCTTTCCCTGCTATCTCCTGCGGTGCATGTCGGACCCGATTCCACGTAGTCTCAACCTGATCAATCGTCTGATTGATCTGCTCTTCACTCAGATCTTGCCGCTGACTCAGCAACTGCACCAACGTATCGCGGTCAAAGCGAGACAGGCGCGCTCGAATTGCCCCGAGTCCTGCTTGCGGATCATCCAAGAGCGTTTGCAGATCCCTTTTGACGCCTTGAGGATTAAGTTCATTTTTGCCAGTGTTACGCAGGTAAGACTCGACATTGAGCCACAGTGCTTCTGCTTGTTGTCTTGCCTGTTCTCCAAGTTCTTGAGATTCTAGTAGGACGCGATCGCGAGTGCGCTCTAGCTGGTTAATGATTGTCTCGGTTTCCTCTGGAGTTATATCCAGACGCTGCCTCAGAATTTGCCTGAGCGTGTTGCCGTCAAACTGAGCCAAGCGACGGCTTAGCGTTTCATAATCTGCCTCTGGTTCTTCCAGCAGCGCTTTGAAATTCCGCTGGACTCCTTCTGGGGTTAGTTCCGCCTTGCTAGTTATGAGCAGATATCTTTCCACCCGCCGCCGGAGGTCTTTCGCCACCTCTTGCTCCTCAGCTGCTGTTACTGTTGCCAGAACTTCCTGCCGGATGCCTTCGAGCTGATCAGCAACTTCCTTGATTTTGGTTTGAGTAAAAATACCCCGCTGCTCCAGGATTTCGACAAGGTCGCTTCTTGAGATTTGCTCCAACTGACGCTGCACCAAGCCTGGATCAGCTTCCGGATCATAAATGACGTCTCGAAATTCCTGCGCCACTTTCTCCCGGCTCATCTGCCAGGTGTAGGAATTGTGCAGGTAGTTTTCCACATCAGTCCGAATAGTGTTGTGGGGCAGTGCTGGGGTTTTTATTCCCGCCTGACCAGCTAGCTTGTCGGCTTGCTCGGTCACTTTGTCTTTAGCTGTTGAAACCTTATCTTTAGCCGTAGAAAGTGTCCCTAAGATTTTCTCGACATCCAAATCCGAAAGATCTGCCCGCCCCAACACAGTCGCCATGAGCGTGTTTAGGCCCTGCTGGATTGTTTGCTGAATTGTGCTTGGTCTAGTTTGATCTTGTTGTCCTTGAGGTTGTGTCGGTTGTTCCTGTTCGCGAGATGCCCGCACTTCTGCTATCAGCTGATCCAGCTTTTGGTTGAACTGCTCATTATTCAGCTGTCCTGGCTGGACTGACTTGAGATAGCCGAGCAACTCACCCATGCGGTCTTGCTGAGGGGCTTGCTGACCCACAACCTGCCGCCAAACGCTTTCCAGTTGGTCTACGATGCGGTTCATATCTTTTTTAGAAAGATCTGTGCGACTACTGACCAAATCGACAAACTTTTGCCGGTCAATATTGCGTAGGTCGCCACTGCCTGCGATCGCTTTCAGCTCTGGAGTATTTAGTAACTTTTCAAATTCACCCCGAATTTTTGATAAGTCTAGCTCCGGGGGCTTGAGATCTTCTAAATAATCCTCAACGTTTGCCCGAATCCTGCTGGGGTCTATAGCTGAACCGATTTCGCGACGTACGGCTGAGGCAGCGGCCTCTGCAGTCGCCACAACCTGATCGCTCACGGTCTTAGCACCCCAGGCACCAGTTACCGTTCCCAAAATTCCCTGTAAGCCGGAAGTTGCTGTATTAATAACAGATCCAATCAGGGAACCGAAGGAACCCACAGTGGAACCCACAGTCCTCGAACTTACCCAGAACAGCAGCAACCAATAAGTCGCCCAGATCACAAGGCCAACAACTGCTCCTAGAAACACATCACCATTAAGCAGAGTCAGTTTCACTGCCATATAGCAAGCGCTGCCTAACGAAACGGTGACGCTCACTAAGGTTGCCACTCCCAACGCCACACCAATTTTGCGCATCGTGCCGCCCAAGGTGCTGACTTCCTGGGTACTAGAATGAGATTCTGATTGATTTCCCAAGGCGGTGAGGCCAATGGCAAGGCCGAGGTTTGTTAATACTAATTGGATGGCAAACGCCAGCACTACTCCCGCAAACCAAGCCACCCAAAATCTTGGCCCCGAAAAAATCAGCGCGGCATTAAGTGGCGTGTTAACTGGCTGATTTACTGCCACCTGTGCCGGCCAAAATAGTGTTTTGTAAAGTCCTAGCATCGTTCCCATAATCTCAAACATGGTATTTCCCTTGTCAAAGCTTAAGTTCGCGTCATTAAAGATTACCCGATAAGGTCTGTATCTTTGGCAATACTCAACTCTCTAGGTCAGAATCGCTGTATACTACAGCTTAAGCATCCCCCTAAGGTCTGAAACCTATGTCCCAAGCAGGATTAAGTTACTATAATTGTTGCTGTAGCAGCATGTAGTGGCCTATGACAGTGGGCTATAAATAAGTAATTATACTTAAATAGATTTCTTTATAACAGTTTCTTAGTCCGCGCAAAAATAAATTTTTGCTAGCGTAACACTGGTCTAGGGAGACGAAACCAAAACTGGGAACCACCTGCGGTACGGGGTGAATAACCGACAGTACCACCCCAACTTTCAACCGTAATCCGGCAAAAATAAAGCCCTAATCCAGATCTACCAGACTTTTCCTTTCCTTGGGAAAATTTCTGGAACAAGTTTTTAGACATCTCCTGCGATACACCAGAACCTTCGTCATCAACTGCGATCAAAATGAATTCTCCATCCTCCTTAACGCTAACCGTCACCGTAGAAAATGGGGTACTGTGCCGAAAGCTATTCTCCATTAAGTTAAAAAGAACTCTCTCCAGTCGCGATTTCTCGCCGACGACCTTCCAATCTGCCGCCACATCAATAATATTTTGAGCTAATCGCAACTGCATGTTTTTGATTGAAAAAGTGGGTGATAAAGCATTTACCACCTCCTTTATGCAACTAAGGACATCCGGAGCTTGAGTAGGATCAGTTGTAAAAGTTTCGAGCGATTCCACTTCAGCAGAAAATGCATTCAACATCTCCCTCATTAGCATCTCCTGCTTGTTGGATATCCTCCTACCAATTTCCAGTCGTTCTCTTCCTTTAGGTGACAAGTTCTCCAAGAAAATAAGTTCAAAGCAGTAATTGAGACCCATTAGTTGGCCTGCCATATCATGTACAATGCAGTGGAGCAAAATTTCTTTTTCCTGTATTTTTTTAATTACGCGATGATAATTTAAGCTATTTTCCCTACCTGTTTGTATAAGGTACTGTTTCTCTTCATAGGCAAATCCTAGCAACGAAATTAATAGAATTCTCTTGTTCTGTAATCGAACTGCTGAGGCTTCAAGATGACATTCGTTGCCTAACAGATCTACTTCACTCCATATCCCCGATTTTAGAGTTCCTGCCTCACTCCCCAGCCAAAAATTTTCAGCGTCGATGAGAAAATTCTCAAGAAAAGGAAACTTTTTCCCCGGGAGCAATCCATCCCGCTCCGAAGCAACATCCGGGTAGAAGTGCATGAACCAACTTGATATAGTCCCAATCATTCTAAAGAAGCTGTCATTTAGATGTTCCATGACCACAACATCTAGGGTAGCCAACAACTCAGCCGGAATAAATTCGCTCATCGTACTCCCCTTTTTGCATATCCGTAGCCCATAAAACAATTCGCAAGTGAGTAGATTACATCTAACTACGAATTGTTTTGGCAAACAGCTATTCCTCCAACATTTTTTCAGCAAGAGTCAAGAAAGCTTCTTCCACACCTAAACCTGTCTTTGCACTTCCTTTGATCACAGTCCAATTTTTTGGCGATAGTTTGTCCACTGTGGCATCATCAATCTCCCATTTATCTATCAATTCTGATTTATTAAATATAAGAATAAACGGAACTTTACCAATTGTTTTTTCTACTCTTTGCTGAAGAATAAAAGCTTGGTCTAGAGTCTTACGACGGGTTCTATCTACTATCAAAAGATAGCCAGCTGAACCTCGTACATAGGACATTTGCATCTTTTGGAATTCGTCCTCTCCATGAATATCCCACAAAATAAGATTCAATTCGTGCTCTCCAACCTTGACTATTTTTTTATCAATCTTCACGCCTACAGTAGAACGGTAAATATCAGAGGAAATACTTTTGACAAAACGCGTTAATAAACTCGTTTTCCCAGTCGCAGAGGCACCAACTATACATATTTTTTTCTGAATCATAGAACTGCATAGGCCAGCGTTTGACTGAGGTTAATATTTTTCTCTATGTATTTTTCTTCAAGCGTGTTCATACGTAGCCAGCAATACGCTAGCTTCATGTACAGAGGTTACTTTGAGCGCTACTGCAGAACGATTGGATTACAGATCTACCGATAGGTAATATAATGTCATATAAAGTCAGATTCGTAAAGACAGATGTCATCCACCTTTGCCTTAGGTAAGGAAATACTGACATTTTAGCGACGACCACCTACGGCTACATAGAAACTGCGTACCCCTTAGGGGTACGCAGTTTCTAGAACTCTTGAACTAGTGAGGTGGGGAGTAGGGTAGGGAATCTCCCCCATCTCCGCCTAAACAAAAAATATGCAACTTAAGCGCATGCAACAGCTGATCAGCGACTCGGTGCAAACGATTCAGGGGTAAAACTACCATGCAGACCGTAGGGAACATGATGCTTCAAATGCAGCCGTGCGAGCGGTTCCTGGTTTAAGTCACGGGCATCCAAAATTACTACATCCGAGCGGTGATGGGTAGAGTCGTAGACCAGAGTAATTACCCAGCCGTCGTCTTCATCTGTGGCGTTGGGACGCTCTACAAAAATCGGCTCACTGATAAAGCCATGTGGTGCCGCACTCCAAAGTTGCCGTTCTCCAGACTTTAAGTCAAGCTTGAGAATTGCTTGCAACGGAGCGTTACCAGTATCAGCATGAGCAGCACCCATATATAAGTACCGATAAGGCCGTCCCACTCGTTCCTGATGAATGCTGGGAAACTCACAGCACCGGCCTTCAATTAGCTCTCGCGACACTGTTTGCTCCTTCAGATTGAGATGAAACCGCCACAGTTGTCCAGGCTTTAAGGCATCAAAATCCACCTGTTTGAAATCACTCTGGGGCTCTACAGCTGGGAAAGATTCGTAGCAAATTGAATCGGTCCAAACCTCATCACCCTGCTCCCAGGCATTAGCGTGGTGGAAGACGAAGCCAGACTGGGTTTCTAGAATCTGTACTGACTTGGAGGTGTTACGGGGAATGACAATAATGCGGGTGGGCTGATTGGGTTGGAACTTGATACATTCTCCTGCCCCTCGCCAGCCCAGCACGAAAGGTAGGGGATTGAAGGCAATGGGATTTTGAAACAACACGCAGTAATTTGGCGTGATGGCAAAATCGTGGATAAAAGCGAAGCCCGGAACACTGTGAGCGTGCTGCTTTACAACCTTACCATCCAGGTCTAGCTCAAAGATCGTAATCGTGGTGGATAGACCAGGCTTAATGGAAAAGTTGACAAGACAAGGAGCGCCCCCATCTCGCTCACAGTTAGGGTCAAAGCGCGGGTGGGCAGCAAAGGCTTCGCCGGGCGATAAAACACCATTGAGAGAGTCGGTACCCAGTGTTTCCAAGGTATGGGGGTCAAGGCGATGAGGATCGGCCGCTTCCCACAGCGCCAAGAGTTTATCGCCCCAGTAAATGATATTAGTGTTGGCAATGTTCTTGACCTTTAGATCAAAGGCATTGGCTAGCCAGCCACCAGGCTTTTGGGTACCAAAAACGCCGCGGTACAAAATTTTGCCAGCCTTTTGTTCTTCCAGATATCCAGTCGTACGAATAAATCGATTGCGAAAGTGGGCAGAACCATTTGAGAAAGCGATCGCACTAATCATGCCATCACCATCAAAGGGATGGTGGATAGGTTCACCGTTTACTTCCAGTAAACCAGGACCATTGCGAAACAGGGTTCCGTGTAGCTCAAGTGGAATTTGTCCCTCTACATCATCGATCCAATAATCAAGCTCTTGCTTTAGAGATTCATATCCTTTCTGCCAATTCCCACGCTCATAGGATTTAGTTGGGACTGTGGATGCGCGTTCTTGAAGTTGAAAACTTTGCATAGGTGGCGTCATCTTAGTTTGATTTCACTCAGCTTGCTCTTCAGCTGGTCGTACTAATGAATGCGGTACTAACTTAGATATCAAATCGGACAGAAATGCCTGGCCCATGTGCTACGAAGCAGTGGCATCGGCTTCCAAAGCTGAGATTTCCACTACCGATGCCTGAGTTGGAGTCGCTGCCGCTGGTAGCCAGTTAAGGAATGGCAGCGGCAACAGGGTACTGAGGTTGGTAATTACGACCAACAACCACAGGGGCTCAAAATTAGTTTCGGTAATGCCCAGCCAATGCATCAGAATTGCCCCAAATTCGTAGGAAAGGATTCCTGCCAAGTTCGTGATTGACATTAACAGGGCAAAAAAGGTTGCTTCCACGCCAGGTGGACAGAGACGGGCAGCTAGTACTAAGACAGGCATGTAGGCGATCTGTCCCATTGTAGTCAGGATGAGGCTGTCGCCCAGGCTAAACCAGCGGTCGTCGATGCCCAAAGCCCGGTTGGCGTGAGTGACCAACACCAGCATGGTCATGCCTAAAACGGCTGAGACGACGGTACTCCAACCAAAAACGACTCGAAAGGGAATAGTTTTGAGGAAGCGTTGGAAAATCAAGACTCCAGCCAGGGAAGCGATACTCGTCACCAAGCGCACCCGCCCCAGGAACTCTGGATTAAATCCCAGTTCATTTGTGGTAAAGAAAAAGAAAGCTGCGTCAGCTGTTGGAGTTGCTTGCCAAAGGAAGAGAAAGGCCGTGGGTAGCCAAATTGTTTTTTGAGAAATGGCTTGACGTAATTGCCTAAGTTGATGCTTGATTGTGGTCGAGTTTGGGTGCTCGCTCACTGGGGACTCGCTAATTAACCAAGCAACTGCCGAAATAATTAGGGGGAAAGATGCCGTTATCCAAAATACACTGCGGTTACTAAAATGCTGCAGCAGGAAACCACTAAAATAAGCGGTTATCAAGCCCCCAAAAGATGAAGCCCCCCAGCACAAAGATTGGAGTGAGCCTGCATTACCTTGAGATTCCGCTCTTGCCCGTTCTACAACCAGCGAGTCTACAATCACATCACCGATAGCGACCGAGAGAGAGCCGAGCGCTAGCACAAGCGCCGCCGTCATAGGTGTATGAACTACTGTTGCCAGACTCATCCAGGAGATTGCTCCCAGTAGCCCGGATAATACCAAGTAGGGCCGTCGTCGGTAGTTGAATATTGGTAAACCGTCTGAGACAAAACCAAACACTGGCTTAATAATCCAGGGAAAGGCGACAATTCCAAATAAGGCAGACACCTCTGCTGGATTCAGCCCTAGTTCATCTTTAAGGAAAAAGCTGACGGCTAAGCGAGCTAACCCCAATATGCCCTGGACAAAATAGACCAGTAAGATGGCAATTAATTCTGGAGTGAGTTCGTAACCGAAGAACAGTTTTTTTGTTAAGGATTCTTTCAACTGTGTCCAGCCTAAGGTAGACATAAACATTGATACTTCTTAATAAATAGCAATGTTCACCATAATAGCCCTCTACCGTTAGATGGGTGAAATAGGAAGTGGCTTTACAAGACGCCTTTAGAACTGGGGATCGCACCAGCACGGCGCGGGTCAATTTCCACCGCCATTCGCAGCGATCGCGCAAATGCCTTGAATGTTGCCTCAATAATATGATGGGAATTAATCCCATCCAACTGGCGAATGTGGAGCGTCATTTGGCTATGGTTCACCACTGCCACAAAGAACTCTCGCACCATCTGGGTATCATAAGTACCAACCCGCTGAGTGGGAATTTGTAAGCCATAGCTAAGATGGGGGCGACCAGAAAAATCTAGAGCTACTTGAATTAATGCTTCATCCAGCGGTGCCAGAAAATTACCAAAGCGGACAATCCCCTTGCGATCACCTAGTGCTTTTCCCAACGCTTGCCCCAAGGTAATCCCCACATCTTCATTCGTATGGTGGTCATCAATTTCCAGATCACCTGTAGCCTGCACATCTAGATCGAGCAACCCGTGGGAAGCCAATTGATGCAGCATGTGATCCAAAAACGGAATGCCGGTGGCAGCAGTGCAAGTACCTACGCCATCAATATTAACTGTAACTTGGACATCGGTCTCACCCGTGGTGCGATGGATAGAGGCAATCCGAGCCGGTATTGGCTTGTTGTGTGGTGAAGATAGAAGTTTGTGATCTTGTGTTTGCATAATATTACATTCCCATGATTTCGTACCCAGCATCCACATACAGGATCTGCCCCGTAATGCCGCTTGCTAAATTACTGCAAAGGAAGGCCGCAGCATTTCCCACTTCCAGCTGAGTCACAGTGCGCCGCAGGGGAGCCACTTCCTCCACATGGTGAATCATATCTAAAATGCCACCGACTGCTGAGGACGCCAGAGTACGGATCGGTCCAGCGGAAATAGCGTTTACTCGGATATTTTGAGGCCCCAGTTCTGCTGCCAGGTAACGGACACTCATTTCTAGCCCCGCCTTGGCAATTCCCATAATGTTGTAGTTCGGAACCACGCGGACACCGCCTAAGTATGTAAGTGTTACGATACTGCCTCCCTCCATCATTAAAGGTTTAACTGCCCCGCTCAACTGAATCAGAGAATAGGTGCTGATTTCTAAAGCCTGAGTGAAGCCTGAGCGCGAGGTATCACTAAAGCCTCCGGTCAGATCCTCTTTACTCGCAAAAGCAAGGCAATGGATAAGGATATCTAATTTACCCCACTTATCGCCGATGGTTTCGACGATAGACTGAATCTGGGCCTCATTCTGGACATCACAGGGAACAAAAAGGCTAGGGTTGAGGGGTTCTACCAGTTCTGCGACTTTTTTCTCCATCCGACCCCGATCATCGGGCAAGTAAGTAATGCCAAGGTTAGCTCCAGCTTTATGCAGCTGTTGAGCAATGCCCCAGGCAATGGAGCGGTTGTTGGCAATGCCGGTGACCAGGGCTGTTTTTCCGGTTAAATCTAGCATAAGAGGGGGCAGGGAAGAGGGCAGGGGAGCAGGGGAGGCAGGGGGGAGAGTAACCCTATGGATAAATCCGCTCTTCTTGAAACAAGGACGGCTTTTACCTCGCAATACCTATCTCAGCACAAATCTCCCCTTCTTCACTCCACAAAATAATATTTAGGTCCACAAATAAATTTAGAGGCACAAAACCTATTGTAGGGGATTCCTTAAATCCCCAATTTACCGGAAATGCGACATTTTCCAGTATTTGCGTAGATTTTGTTATAATTTATACATGAAAATATCAATTCAGACCAAGCTTGCACCCAACAATATCCAACGCACCCATCTGGCTAAATCGGCGGGGACTGCTAGGTTTGCTTACAACTGGGGTCTTGGTCTATGTCAACAAGTCCTTCAACATAACAAGCTAAATCCAGACGACAAAATCAAATTCCCTAGTTCTATTGACTTGCACAAGCTACTTAATGCCTCTATCAAGCCTGAATATCCCTGGTTTTACGAGGTAAGTAAATCTGCCCCACAGTTCGCTCTGAGGCACCTGACAGATGCATTTAAGCGGTTTTTCAAGATGCCTGCGGTGGGGTTTCCTAACTTTAAGCAGAAGGGGATCAGAGACTCGTTCACGGTTGACGGCTGTGTGGAGGTTGGCACCAACTTTGTCAAAATCCCTAAAATTGGCAAGGTGCGGATATACGAGACTCTAGCACCCTTCAAACCTTCCTCTGTCACTATCAGAAGAATTGCTAATGATTGGTTTGTCTCTTTCTGGTATGAAATAGACTTCCCAGTAGTGGCTCATACTACATCATCGGTAGGTGTAGATTTGGGGCTCAAGTCATTGGCGACACTTTCAAGTGAGCAAGTAGTGGAAGGCCCCAAGAGCTACCGCCAATCCGAAAAACGACTCCAGCAATTACAACGGAGGTTAAGCGCGGAGGTTCGGCGGGGGAGGATTCCCCCGCCGACACTCCGCCGAAAGGTTAAGGGTTCTAAAAATCGTGACGAAGCCCGTCAGAAAGTTGCTAAGCTTCATGCCAAGGTAGCCAATATCCGTAAGGACTCACTTCATAAACTCACTACGATGATTTGTAAAAACCACACTGTCATTGGGATTGAGGATCTGAATGTGAGCGGAATGTTGGCTAACCGAAAGCTAGCTAAGGCAATCAGTGACATGGGCTTTTACGAGTTCAAACGACAGCTCACCTACAAGTCACAGAAGTTTGGCAACAAGCTAGTACTCATTGATAGGTGGTTTCCGAGTAGCAAGAAATGTAGTTGCTGTGGTCAGATCAAATTAGATTTAACCCTAAGTGATCGCATTTATGAGTGTAGTGAATGTGGCTTGGTGATTGACCGAGACTTGAATGCTGCGCTCAACATTGAGCAAGAGGCGCTCAGGATATTAGCTCTGGAATCGGCTTAAAGATTCTCTGAGGTAAGCTCTACCTTGGCTGCTTGTGGACGGGGTGCTGCCGACAGTCCCGGTTGAAGCAAGAATAGAAGTGCAGTAAAGGGCTTAATGTCCGGCGTTGTCCAGATTTCTAAGAGCGGAAGCTGCTATTAATTCTTTTCCCCCCCTGCTCCCCCTGCCCCTCTGCTCCCCGTGCTCCCCCTCTCCCCCTCCCCTTAACTGCGATCAGCATAAATATTACTCCTGCTTCTGCCTTAAGATATTGTCAAGATAACTTTACGAATGTTGACAAATAAGTGCAAGTACAGAGTATAAGAAGTCCTAGTCAAGGGTCAGGCGCTTTACATAAGTTGATGTTTTGTAGCGTGTAATACAAAAAGCTAGATATAAGTCAGTTTAAGTGTTGTAAAGCCAAAAAGCGCTTTTAACTGAATTCTTGATTCGTAAGGTTCGTTGGTACGCGATTTAATGTAGTCTTTTGGGCATTGGTTAGGGCAAGGGATATGGTCGTGACGCAAGATAGACCGTTAGCAGCTGTGTTCCGTCAGGTTGGAAATACTTCGTTTCCACCGGTTGTAGAAACATTCGAACGAGGTAAGACGATCTTTTTTCCCGGAGATCCGGCAGAACGTGTCTATTTTCTGCTTAAAGGCGCTGTCAAGCTCTCCAGAGTTTACGAGGCTGGAGAAGAAATTACCGTAGCGTTGCTACGAGAAAATAGCGTTTTTGGCGTTTTGTCACTGCTCACTGGGCATCGGTCAGATCGGTTTTACCATGCGGTAGCTTTTACGTCAGTAGAGTTGCTGTCCGCACCAATTGAACAGGTAGAGCAAGCGCTTAAAGATAATCCAGAGTTGTCGATGTTGATGCTACGGGGGCTTTCGTCTCGGATCTTGCAGACAGAGATGATGATCGAGACTTTAGCCCACCGAGATATGGGTTCACGTTTGGTGAGCTTTCTGCTGATTCTCTGCCGCGATTTTGGGGTTCCTAAAGCTGATGGGATTACAATTGATTTGAAGCTTTCCCATCAAGCGATCGCAGAAGCAATTGGCTCTACCCGTGTCACTGTCACGCGGTTGCTGGGAGACCTGCGGCAAGAAAATATGATTTCAATTTACAAAAAGAAGATCACGGTCCATAACCCTGTAGCCTTGAGCCAGCAATTTACTTGAAGGGGTCAGGGGAGATGGGGAGACCCCCTCATCCCCTCTTCTGTAATAACAAATTTTAGAAGCTTAAAGTAGGCTGTATCTGCAGGGGTTTCGGTAGCTGTAGATGACCACTGGGTACATCTTAATTGGGGCAATTTTGATTTTGGGGGGCGTGATCGCTACTGTAGGCGACCGCCTCGGTACTCGCGTTGGCAAGGCGCGACTGAGCTTGTTTAAGCTTCGCCCCCGCAACACAGCCGTTGTAGTCACTATCTTGACAGGCAGTCTAATTTCTGCAGTCACGCTGGCAATTTTATTTGCCGCTGATAAAACATTGCGGACTGGAGTCTTTGAACTGGAAAAGATTCAAAGAGACCTCAGGCATAGACGTCAGGACTTAGAAAATACTCGTCATGACCTAGCAAACACTCGTCAGCAACTGGAAACCACGAGTACACAGAAAAGTCAGGTAGAGAGGGAGCTAGTACAAGCCAGGGCTGAACAAAAAGCCGAACAGATAGAGGCGCAAAAACGGCAAGCAGAGGCTCAGAAACGCTTGGCAACTACTAATCAGTCTTTACAAGCCGCAATCGCCTTCCAAGCCCAAACCCAAGCCCAACTCAATCGCACCCAAGCCCAGCTTCGACAGGTTTCAACCCAGTTTCAGCAAGCCCAAGCTCTACTCACAACAGTTTCCCAGCAGGTAGGGGCGCTGCGCTCCGAAATTCAACGACTCAAGGCAGAACGCCAGCAACTAATCCAGCAACGCAACCAGGTCAAAGCTCTAATTGCCCAGCGCGACCAGGAGATCGCCAAACTGGATCAAAATATTGTCGAGCGAGATCGCAACATTGCCGAGCGAGACCAAGTGATTGCTCAGCGAGAAACTCGTCTCAAAGAACTGGAAACACAACAAGACTACCTAGAACGACAAGTGGCAAGGCTGGAAGAGTATTACAAGTCATATCAGATTCTACGTCGGGGGAATGTTGCCCTCCGTCGAGGTCAGGTGCTCTCCGCTGCTTTGATTCGCATTGTTGGACCTACAGTGGCTCGCCAAGCCGTTGCAGAACTCTTGCGGGAAGCGAACCGGACAGTTATCGAATTCACTCAGCCTGGGACAACGCAGGTGAATCAAAAGGTGATTGAAATTCCCCAGAGGCAGCTGGCTCAACTAATCAAGCAGATTGATGACGGTCGAGACTACGTGGTGCAAATTCTCTCAACTGGCAATTACATTGTGGGAGAAAAGCGTGTGCAAGTCTTTGCGAATGCGACGCGAAATCAAGTAGTCTTCCGCGCAGGTGATATAGTGGCAGCGACTTCTGTTATCCCAGCGACAATGACAGATCAGGTAATCCAACAACGGCTTAACCTCCTGCTAGCTGCCTACAAGTTTCGTGCCCGTAATGCCGGGATTCTGGAGGATACAATCCAGCTCAAGGATGAGCCCGTTAAAACCCTGGTCAGCTTTATTGAGCAACTGAAGCAGTACAATCAACCAGTAGATATCAAAGCCGTCGCCGCAGAAGACACCTACACATCTGGGCCTCTTAAAGTAGAACTGGTGGCAGTTCAAAACGGAAAAATTGTTTTTCGCAACTAACTTATGCGCTCCCTTGCCAGCCTCAAAACAGGTATTCAACCGCAGACGATATTAGGCTTTGATCCGGGTCGGGATAAATGTGGGTTAGCAGTGATGGGACTGGATCGGCAACTTCACTATCACCAAGTTGTTTGCGCAAGTGATGCAATCGCAAATATCCAAGCACTACACCAGAAGTCTCCCATTTCCTTAATAGTGATGGGCGACCAAACCACAGCCAAGCGCTGGAAACAGCAACTCGAATGCGACTTACCACCATTACCCATTGTCCTAGTGGATGAGCGCTACAGTAGTTTAGAGGCGCGCGATCGCTATTGGCAGATGTATCCCCCTAGAGGACTGTCTCGCCTCCTGCCATCTAGCCTACGCACCCCACCGCGCCCTTGGGATGACATTGTCGCCATCCTCCTGATCGAACGTTACATAAAGAGGAGTCAGGAGTTAGAAGTCAGGAGTCAGGAGAACTTACCATAAATGAAGCTAGGGGTTTCAAAAACGGCGTTGCGCTTTGATTCTGACTTCACAGAATAAATCCGGGGGCACTCTTTCTGATTGATTCATTTGCCAATTGCAAGGAGTCATTCTGACTCCTGACTCCTGACTTCTGTTCTAAAGTTCAGCCCGAATCGTAAAAGCATAGTCCCCTCCAGGCTCGAGTTGGTAATCTCGTTGCTCTAGGAAGCGACCGAGCGGCTCTTTGATTAAAGCGCGACCCTGCGAAGGCTTAACGGACAATTGCCCTCGTCGAAAAGACCACTGGAACTGCCACTCAAATTCACCCGCTCTCACTTCCCCTTCAAGGAAGCCTTGTTGCCAGGATTGTCGCGTAATCCGGACATGGGCAGTAGTTTCTGGCAAACGCTTAGCACTCACTATCCTTTCTCTCCAGGCTGGGGTAAAAGCTAATTACCTGGGCTTTGGGTTCAATTACAAAACATAGCTCAAATGATTAGGATCATTACAGCCCTGTGGGGTAGGTGGTTGATAACTGGAGATTTAATTTTGACTAATGCCTAATCCGAGCAATTCACCACGCCAGTTTACTGGAGGAATCAATCCTCCGGTAACCAACTCCCCAAGTCCTGTGAGTTCAGTCAACTCTGATGACGCGAGTTTTCGAGCGGAACTTGACAGCGCCATTTCGAGCTTTGAAGAGATTCAGGCGGAACTGAACTATAAGCAGGCACAGACTGCTCTCAAAGATTTAGTAGCCAATCTTGACCTGACACCTCAGGAACGGGCTGGACTGGAGGCGGAAATTGAACAGCTACAGACCATGCTGGAGAACTTAGAACACGGAGTGTTGCAGATTGCCGTGTTCGGTATGGTGGGACGGGGTAAGTCTTCTCTGCTTAATGCCTTAGTAGGGCAAGCGGTGTTTGAAACCGGTCCCCTCCACGGCGTTACCCGCGCTTCACAACGGGTCAGGTGGAAAATTAATGAGGAAGTGGGGCACGAACGCTATCTACGGGTCACCCTGCCCGGCTTTGGGGAGTCTCAGGTAGAAGTGATTGACACTCCTGGACTCGATGAAGTAGATGGTGAAACCCGTGCTGCCTTAGCACAGAACGTGGCAAAACAGGCAGATCTCATTTTGTTTGTCATTGCCGGTGACATGACGAAGGTGGAACACGAAGCTTTGTCTCAACTGCGGGAAGCCGGTAAGCCAATCTTGCTAGTTTTTAATAAGATTGATCAGTATCCGCAGGCAGACCGGATGGCAATTTACCAGAAAATCCGGGATGAGCGGGTGCGGGAGTTACTCTCACCCGATGAGATTGTTATGGCAGCTGCCTCACCACTGATGAAAATGGCGACTCGTCGTACCGATGGCAGTCTTGGTATCAAACTAAGTCCTGGAGCCCCCCAAGTCGAGGAGCTTAAGCTCAAAATATTAGAAATTTTACATCGAGAAGGCAAAGCTTTAGTTGCTCTCAATACTATGCTCTACGCCGACAATGTGAACGAGCAATTGGTAAGACGAAAACTAGCGATTCGCGATCAGGGTGCTAGTGGGCTAATTTGGCGTGCAGTTATGACTAAGGCAGTGGTGATCGCACTCAACCCGATCACAGTGCTCGATATCCTTAGTGGGGCTGTGATCGATGTCACCCTAATCCTGAGTTTATCCAAGCTTTATGGTATCCCGATGACCCAAGCGGGAGCTGTAGGGTTGCTGCAAAAAATTGCCATTAGTATGGGCGGCATTAGTGCCAGTGAACTGCTGGCGACTTTGGGATTGAGTTCTCTTAAAGGCTTACTGGGTCTATCTGCCCCAGTAACCGGCGGCGCTTCCCTTGGTCCGTATCTGTCGGTAGCGCTGACTCAAGCGGGGGTAGCTGGTGTCTCCTCTTATGGCATTGGTCAAGTGACCAAAGCCTATTTAGCCAATGGTGCTTCCTGGGGACCAGATGGCCCCAAAGCGGTCGTCAGCAGCATTCTGGCTTCACTGGATGAAACCTCAATTCTCAACCGCATTAAAGATGAATTGCGGACAAAGCTCGATTTTCAACATCGCCAAAGTACCTCTTTCAATTCCGTTCATCCATCTGAGCAGCGGATACAAGGAACGTAAATGTCCCCTAGTCAAGTTTTTGAACAATCGATTCAAATCAATGCCACTGCTGCCGTAGTGGAACGTTGTATTGCCGACCGCGCTTTGATGCACCGCTGGCTCAACCCCGCTTTGCGTTGTGAACCAGTGGGGGAGTGGAGTACCGATGTTGGCAGCCGCAGCCGCTTTGTGATTCAGATCCCGCTGATTTCGCCCACTCTAGACAGTGTAGTTGTGGAGCGAAAACCGGGTGTAATTGTTTGGGGATTTAAGGGATTTTTCCAAGGGCGCGATCGCTGGGAATGCCAACCAATAGCACAGGGAACGCGTCTACTCAACCGCTTTGAATTCGAGATTCCCAACCCCCTAATTCGCTGGGGCTTCAACACCTTTGCCCAAGCCTGGACAAAAGAAGATATGCAGGCTCAGCTGCAACGCCTCAAACGCGTAGCAGAGGAGCGATACCAAGGCTTTCGATAGCTTTTAAATATCTTTACTCAAGTTTTTCAACAACCGACGAATGTTAGGGGCATCCTGGGCATTGGGAACCTGCTCTAAATAAGCCTCTAAATTCTCGCTAGCGGCAGCCCAGCGACCTAAACTGTAGTGGAGAAAACCGCGATCTCGTAATTCCATCGACCAGCCTGGAAACAACAGCAAAATTCGTTCAACCGCTGCCAGAGCTTTTTCCCACTCCTCCCCTTTGAGGTAAATCATTTTAAGATTGGTCAGCATCCGCGCCAAAAATTGCCGGCGACTTACCGACTCCACAAACGACGGTTGCAGCGTGACGGGCTGAGCGTAAATCTGGCTGAGTAGCTCCTGACAATCCTCAGAAAATAGCACTTCACCGCGATTGAAGGCATCGACAAAAATTTCCATCTGTGCCACGTCTGGGCGGAGGAGGAAATGTCCTGGCATTCCCACCCCCACCATCGGAAAATCAATCCGCCGTGCCACCTCTAAGTAAACCAGCGAGAGCGTAATTGGAATGCCAGTCCGCTGGTCAATGACGTCATTTAAAAAGCTGTTGCGGGGGTTGTAATAGTCAACTGTATTCCCGGTAAACCCTAAATCATCATACAGATACTGGTTAATACTCTGGATAATCCGCAGGGGATACGGTTGGGCTGGCAAGCGCTCTTGGACATCAGATGCCATTGTGTCGAGGGCGTTGAGATATTCAGATGGATCAAGGTCTGGGTACTCTTCCTGAGCAATGTAAAGCGCTGCAGTGGCTAGATTGATCTGCTCGTCAGGCTGACTAATCTCTTGGTAAAAATACTGCCGCGATCGCGGGAAATTCATAATCTAAAATCGTGCTGGTGTTACTTGTTCGCTGTCTCTAAACTACCCCATAGGTCTGAAGTTTCGCGTTTGGAGCAAGCAGGATGACGACTGCAGGCGCAAAAACCTCCTCAGCAGGTGGTCAAAATGGTGCTGTGACCCAAACTAACCGAGCCCATGGATGGCGAAGAATTTTCTTTCGTGTTCTTTAAAGAACAAGGGGGCTGGGCGCATTGTAGCTGACCGTCAACGGCTGACTCAGGCCATAATGATACTTAGCCTAGAATGCTACGCAGCACACAACAGATGAGGATGTGATTGCGCTGGGCTCCACTCTAACGAACGGTAACGCCCATTTCTGGGTGCGTGACACTGGGGAAGGCATTGCCCTTGCCGACCAGCAGCGGATCTTCGAGCGCTTCGCCCGTGGCTCCCGTAGCCGCCGTCGTTCTGAAGGGGCAGGTTTGGGATTGTGTATCGTCCGAGCGATTGCGATTGCCCACGGTGGTCGCGTAGAACTCCTCAGACGACCGGGTCAGGACTCTACATTCACCATTGTCATTCCGCTTGACCCACCCCAGGAGGTTCTGTCTGATTAACCGGATTCTGATCGCCGAGGACGAGCCCCGCATCGCCGCTTTCCTAGAAAAAGGGCTAAGGGCATCGGGGTTCACTACCGCAGTAGCAAAGGACGGACATGAGGCCGTTTTGATGGCTCGAAGCGACGATTTTGACCTGTTAATCCTTGACATCGGCCTGCCTGGCAAAGATGGTTGGATGGTGTTGGAAGAGTTGCGAGGCCAGGGCGAACAGCTGCCGATCATTATTCTCACAGCTCGTGACGACGTGAGGGACAAAGTTGCTGGGCTAGAGGGTGGAGCCGATGACTACGTGACGAAGCCCTTTCGCTTTGAAGAATTGTTGGCGCGGATACGGGTGCGTTTGCGTGACAGTCGCTTGCCCAAAGGTAATGAGGAAATGGTTTTAAGGGTAGGCAACATTGTTCTTGACCTGCGATCGCGCTCTTGTCGGATCGGCGATCGCGCCGTCGAGCTGTCCGCCCGAGAGTTCGTCTTGGCGGAAACCTTTGTGCGCCATCCAGGGCAAGTGATGAGCCGAGAGCAGCTTCTAAGTCACGTTTGGGGCTACGACTATAGTCCTGGCTCCAATATCGTTGATGTCTACGTTGGCTACCTACGCAAGAAGTTAGGCGATAATCGCATCGAAACTGTCAGAAGTATAGGCTATCGACTCCGAACATAAAGTTTTTCTTATGAATTCTTCATGTAGGATTCATGAAGATTTATGAATATGACAAGTGACCTTACTAAATTAGGGTCAGCGTTGGCTGTCAGGAAGCAAGAATGAAAAGACTAATTGAGGGAGTCAAGAGTTTTCCTTTTGGATTGGGGATTATTTACAGTTTCAGCATGATCGTAATTGTTTAAATATCTATCAACTAACTGCTTTACATAAGTTAGTAGATGATTTAGTAGATATTTTGGGTGGCTGTGAACGCATTTTGAAGACGCCGCTACCTTTAATATATAGCGTTAGACTCAAGCAATTGGTGTTAATTTATTGTTTGATATTGCCTCTTGATATAGGTAAGGATTCAGGTGGTTGGTTGAGGCAACAGCGATGGAGTTGGCTTGCCGCTGACTGACGCCGCCATCAATGCTTCCTGGAAAAATTCGATTACCGAGCGTCCCTGTCGGCGACAAGTTTGCA